>Ga0214921_10000047_pt1 | contig 231142 bp, 217 predicted proteins | sample LL1505_MetaG_FD_177992 | JGI IMG/M metagenome (GOLD analysis project Ga0214921, IMG submission 177992) | Freshwater microbial communities from Lake Lanier, Atlanta, Georgia, United States - LL-1505 | ecosystem: Environmental > Aquatic > Freshwater > Lake | place: USA: Georgia | collected... | reverse complement strand
ACAGTGCGCTAGACTGGCAAACACCAAAAGAGTTCGCTCTGAAGAACGGGTCAAAACCCTGTCTTCAGAACAACAAGGAGCCGGATTTACTAACTTCTGAGTGGTAAGGAAACTGGGTCAGGGTCAACAGCTGCGCTTTGTTCCATCACTTTGGTATTGCAGGCAGGGGGCAGTTTATATGTAAATGGAAAATTTTTCTTAAACGGATTTTGTTCCGTTATAAACTATTTACACGTTCAAGTAACATTTTTGGCTGGGTATGGATATTCCAAGTTACTCAGGCATGATTGTGGGAGTTATCTTGTTAATTGAAATACTAGTTCGATATTCATAGTTCAAATACGTTTTAGGAGCCAATGAATCATCTAAACAACTTTTCTGGAAGGCTCCTAAGTGCCTTTCTTGCTCTGGTGGACACAGGGCAATTCAAGATTGCTGCTGAGCGTTGCAATGTTTCGCAGTCCGCGTTCAGTCAAATGATCTCGCGCCTGGAAAAGCAAATCGGTACAAAACTTTTTGACCGTGACACGCGTCTCGTCTCACTTACGCAAGAGGGGCGACTGCTGGTACCCATAGCGCGTACTTTGGCAAGCGACATTCAGGCTATGTATGGTAAGTTGCATGATTACTCAGAAAAGCGAATAGGCAAGATTTCCATTGCCGCGCTGCCTTCACTCAGCGCCGATTGGCTGCCCAAGATCTTGGCTGACTTCAGGCGGCTGTATCCAGGTATTGAATTACAGCTGCACGACACCGCGGCTGAGCCAAACCTTGAATTGATACGAAAAGGTGTAGTTGACTTTGCCATCAACTCAGTGCCTTATGGCTCGGAAGAGTTTGATACTGAGTTTTTATTTGACGAGCCTTACTATTTTATTTGCCGGTCGGATCATGAATTTGCCATGCGCGAAAGTATTTTTCTGAAAGAGTTAAAAGGTTGCCGCTACATTCACACGCTTCGAACAGGTAGTTTGTGGCGGTGGATAGAACCCCATGTTCAGATTATCGAATTTAACGACACAGGGTTTGAAGTTCAGCAACTTAGCACCTTGGCTGGACTGATTGCCAATGGGATGGGTGAAAGTCTTGTCCCCGGTTTCGGACTATTTCAGTTTCATCGATTGGGGCTCAAGGCTGTACTTGTGAATGATCTTGCGTTGTTACGCCCCCTGTTCATGGTCAAGCGCCGTGGTCAGACCTTGTCTGTTGCCGCTCGGTCATTGCTCGCGATGATTGCCGCCAACCCGCCGCAACATCTTCTGCCTTCTTTGAAAAGCCCAATGCATAAAACGCCGTCTGGCCCTATCGAAGGCTAATTATCTCTAGTTCAAGAAATCAGCATCGACGTTCCAAAACCTTAAATTTACTTAATTGTGGGCTGCTTTCATACTTCTTAGTTGGTAACAAAAATCCGATAAGTGTTTAAGCAAGCGCAGTATGAGGTCGCACAGCGCTTATCGACAAGGATAGAAGATGTCGAGACAAAATTCCGAACCAGAAGGTAGACCCGCGATATTTGCAAATCCAACGCAGCGCTTACTGATTGGTGGCGAATGGGTTTCGGCTGCGTCCAACAAATCGTTTGAAGCGCTCAACCCTGCCACGGGCGAGGTATTGACACGAATCTCAGAAGCTGACGTGTCAGATGTAGATAGCGCCGTGAAGGCTGCTAGGCAGGCATTCGATTGCGAGTGGAGCCACTGGACGCCCTTCGACCGACAACGCCTGTTGTTGCGAGTTCACGACCTGATAGAGAAAAACTTCGAAGAGCTCGCTACGATAGAGACGCTTGACATGGGCGCCCCGTTGCAGCGGACGCGGGGCCTGAAGCGCTACATCTCGCAGCTGATCAATTTCTACGCCGGCCAGACCGTAAATGTCGCTGGCGCAACACTGCCTAATTCGCTGTCCGGAAATATCAAGACCATGTCCATCAAGGCGCCGGTCGGTGTGGTGGGTGGAATCATTCCCTGGAATGGGCCGTTGATCAGCCAGTGGTGGATTCTGGGGCCGGTGCTGGCCACTGGTTGCACAGCCGTTATCAAGCCTGCAGAAGACGCGTCGCTTTCGGTCATTCGCGTTGCCGAGCTGCTGATCGAAGCCGGCATGCCGGCTGGCGTGGTCAATGTGGTGACCGGCTATGGCCATGTCGCCGGTGCTGCTTTGGCCGAGCATCTGGATGTAGACCGGATTGCTTTTACCGGATCTACAGCCACAGGACGAAAAATCATTCAGGCTTCGGCTGGAAATATCAAACGCCTGCAACTTGAGTTGGGAGGCAAATCGCCAGATATTATTTTCGCGGATGCAAACCTTGATGCTGCGGTGCCAGGCGCCGCCATGGCTGCCTTCAACAACACCGGCCAGATTTGTTACGCGGGAACGAGGCTATTTGTCCAGCGGAGCATTCAGGATCAATTTGTAGAACGCCTCTCTGCTTTCAGCCGCACTCTGCGGGTGGGTAACGGTATCGACCCCAATGTGCAAATAGGACCGATCATATCGGCCAAACAACTAGACCAGGTGACGCGTTATCTGGAAATCGGCCAAAGGGAGGGTGCGACTCTGGCCAGCGGTGGAAAGCGGCTGAAGGCAGAACTGAGCAAGGGTTTTTTTGTCGAGCCAACCGTATTTTCAAATGTCACCAACGACATGACCATCGCCCAGGAAGAGATCTTTGGGCCTGTCGTTTCCGTAATTCCATTTGACAATGCTGAACACGCGCTGAAGATGGCCAACGACATCAACTATGGCTTGGGTGGTGCGGTTTGGACCAGCAGTTTATCAACGGCAATGAAGATGTCTTACGGTATCAAGGCCGGAACTATCTGGATCAACTGCTACGGGTTAATTGACCCTGGGGTGGGTTTTGGTGGTTACCGGATGAGTGGATACGGGTGGAAAGGCGGTCCGAATCATGTGGACGCTTTTCTATATGAAAAAGCAATTTACATGAACATGAATTAAATCAAGCAAAGGAGAATTATGTCGACATGGGCTGTGATTGAAAATGGGGCGCCACTCCAACAAATTGAGCAAAAGCAGAGAGAGCCTGTTGGCACGGAGGTCTTGCTCAAGGTGACCTATGCTGGGGTTTGTCACTCAGATCTTCATTTCTGGAAGGGCTCATACAACATGGGCGGCGGCAAGTTTATGAAGTTGAGTGAACGAGGTGTTGTTCTGCCTCGGGCACCCGGGCACGAAGTCGTCGGTCAAGTGGTTAAATTAGGGCCTGATGCACAAGGCGTTAAGTTGGGTGATCAGCGCATTGTGTTTCCATGGCTAGGTTGCGGGCACTGTGAAGTCTGTCAAAGTGGCAACGACAACCTTTGCACGCAGTCAAGTTCTATCGGCGTCATGCATGACGGTGGCTTTGGCGATCATGTTGTCGTGCCTCACTCCAGGTATTTGGTTGATCCAGGCCCTGTTGATCCTGCCTATGCCGCCACGCTGGCTTGCTCTGGGATCACAGTCTATTCAGCGATCAAAAAAATCATGCCTCTTTCGCCAGAAGAGCCCGTTGTTTTGTTTGGCGCTGGCGGCTTGGGCTTGGCAGCTATCGCCATGCTGCGGGCACTGGATCACCTCAACATTGTCACGGTCGATGTAAATCCTCGAAAAAAGCAAGCCGCTTTAGATCAAGGTGCACGTCATTTTGTTGATGCCTCGCAACCAGACTTTGTAACCCAAGTTTTATCTCTGACAGGTGGGCCAGTCAAAGCGGTGATCGATTTTGTCAACATTGATTCAACGGCCCAAAACGCTCTGGAAATGCTGCAAAAAGGTGGCAAATTGGTGTTGGTGGGTGTAGGGGGTGGTCAGATTGTTGTGTCGCTGGCGAGCATGATTTTTAGGCCTCGAACGATCCAAGGTTCAGCCACTGGCAATCCACAGGACCTTCGAGATGTGGCTGCACTTGCGCAGTCTGGGAAGCTACAACCTATTCCTGTGACGCGAATGCCTAAAGACCAAGTCAATCATGCAATGCACCTTTTAGAAGAAGGTCAGGTCAACGGACGCATTGTTTTGGTCGATTAACTATTTTAAAAATGAGGAAAAAACCGTCATGTCAAATCAAGTTAAAAGAAGAGCAGCGTTAGCCGCAATAATTTCAACTTTGGGCCTACCCGCTTTTGCACAAACTGGCTCGTATCCCAATCGCCCAATCAAAATCATCATGCCTTGGGCTGCAGGTGGAGGTGGGGACGTCATTGTGAGAATGTTGGCGCCTAGCCTTTCTAAGAGATTAGGCCAACCCGTGGTGGTAGAGAACAGGCCCGGCGCGATTGGCACCATCGGCAGCTTGGCCGCAGCACGCAGCCCAGCCGATGGTTATACATTGGTCTATGGTGCAGCAGACTCGCACTCGATTGCCCCCCACATCTTGAAACAAATTCCTTATGATGCAAAGAAGGACTTTGTGGCCATTGCGCCTATAGGTTACCCTCCTTTGGCCCTGGTTGTGAGCGCTTCTAGCCCAGCTAAAAACTTTGAACATTTTATGCAAATGGCTAAGGCTGCTAAAGAGCCTCTGACTTTTGGCTCTTGGGGCTTAGGCGGTTCGGGGCACATCACCATGGAGGCCTTTAAACAAGTCACTCGTGTTAACTTGTTGCATGTTCCCTACAATGGAACTGCCCCACTGATTCAAGCACAACTTGGCAATCAAATTGACTGTTCCATCAACACTTTACCAGTTGTCGAGCAGCACGTCCGAAATGGCCAACTCAGATTACTGGCAGTTGCAGCAAAAGAGAGAATCTCTCAATTTCCTGATGCACCCTTGCTCAAGGAAATGGGTGTTCCTATTGAGATGGGGCCGTGGCTAGGTTTTCTTGCCCCGACTGGCGTGCCAGATGATATTTTGAATAAACTTCACGAAGCGATAGATGCCAGCTTCAGCGAACCGGCCATTGTGGAGCAGATGAAAAAAATGACAATGTTCATTGAACATATTGACCAACGTTCTTACAATAATTTTTACCAATCAGAATTCGACCGTTGGGGTCAATATATTCGGACAGCCAACATCAAGCTTGATTGACAACACCTAAAGCGATGCTGTTTTGTATAGAGTCACTTTTTATTTTCAAAGCCCGTTTGTGCGGCCAATTGGCGCTTTTTACAAGGATCTAAGATGAAGAGACAAATTACCCTGCTACGGAGAGAGGGATGTTGAACACTTCTACAAGTTATTACGATGCGCCGATTCACGACGTAGTCGTTGTGGGCGCTGGTTTCGCCGGTCTTTATATGATGTTCCGACTGCGGCAGTTGGGGATGAACGTTCGAGGCTTTGAGAGGGGCTCAGACGTAGGAGGCACGTGGTACTGGAATTGCTACCCTGGCGCGCGCTGTGACGTGGAGAGCATGCAGTATTCCTTTTCATTTTCCGAAGACCTGCAACAGGAATGGCGCTGGAGCGAGCGCTTTGCTTCGCAGCCCGAGATACTTGCCTATGCAAAACATGTGGCCGAACGCTTTGAACTAAGGCACGACATACAGTTTGAATGTAGCGTCACCACAGCACGTTACGATGAAGCGGAATCCTTGTGGCTGATTGCCACGGACAAGGGCGAGCAGTTTAGGGCACGTTTTTGCATCATGGCTACGGGTTGTCTATCCGAAGCTCGCTTGCCGAATATCCCAGATCTTAAAGCTTTCAGCGGCGCGAGCTACCACACCGGCCAATGGCCCCACGAAGGAGTTGACTTCACCGGTAAGCGGGTTGGCGTCATCGGAACCGGCTCGTCGGGCATTCAATGCATACCAATGATCGCGCAGCAAGCACGGCACTTGCACGTCTTTCAGCGGACGCCAAACTTCAGCATACCGGCGGGCAATGCGCCGATGGACGAAGATTACGAGCGAAGTTGGAAAGACAACTATCCAAAGCTTCGCCGCAAGGCACGCGAAGAAACTTCGTCTGGGACTATCTACGAAAAAAGTACGCGCAAGGGCCATGAAACAAAACCGGATGAGCGTCAACGCGAATACGAGCGCCGCTGGCAGCGCGGCGGCGCTAATTTCATGCATGCATTCAATGATCTGCTGCTAGACAAGCGCTCAAACGAAACCGCCGCCGAATTTGTGCGAGCGAAAATCCGCACCATCGTGCGCGATCCAACGGTGGCAGCATTACTTAGTCCGACTGACCATCCAATAGGAACCAAGCGCATTTGTATCGACACAAACTACTACGAAACCTACAATCGTGATAACGTCACGTTAGTTGATGTGCGTAAGGCACCAATAGAGCGTATCACTGCAACCGGCCTAAAGACAGGAGGCGCGAACTACGAACTCGACGCCATTGTATTTGCCACTGGCTACGACGCCATGACAGGCGCGCTGCTAGGCATCAACATTACCGGCCGCGGCGGAGAGACTCTGGCCAATGCATGGCAAGCGGGTCCAAAAACTTATCTTGGACTCATGGTGGCCGGGTTCCCGAATCTTTTCACCGTCACCGGACCCGGCAGCCCTTCGGTTTTGTCCTCGGTGATCTTCTCGATTGAGCAACATGTCGAGTGGATCGCGGATTGCCTGAAATCGATGCGCAACCTCGGCTTGAATACCATCGAGCCCGAAGAAGCTGCACAGGAGAATTGGGTTGCGCACGTCAATGAGGTCGCAGATAGAACATTGTATCCATTGGCCAATTCCTGGTACATGGGTGCAAATATTCCGGGTAAGCCGCGAGTCTTCATGCCTTACGTCGGTGGTGTGGTGCCGTACCGTGCGAAATGTGATGAGGTTACCGCAAAAGGCTACGAAGGTTTTAGGCTGTCGCAAGTGGGGTCGAGACTAAAACACACTTCTGATCAAAGCTATGAGCAATAAGCGTGATGAAGGCCTTACTGAGAGAACTGAGAACGAACTCATATCGTAACGAGCGATCCAAGACAACCGGTCGAGTTTTTTAATTTAACAGGAGAAAACGCATGAACAAACTATTGAAAAATAAAGCCACGCAAATTCGAAATGCCTGCTGGTCTTCTTTAAGAGTGCTTTTTTTAGCGAGCGCTGCTTGGGTAAGCGCGCATGGCGTTGCACTCGCGCAGGGAGCTGGTGGGTCAGGGAGTACCGCTGGGCCTAAGTCAGTTTCAGCTGCCGAATGGGCCAAGATCGTCGAGGCGGCAAAAAAGGAAGACAGCGTCACCATCTATTCCCCTCAGGGTGTTGTGGTTCTCAACGAGCTTGGTGAAAAGTTCAAAAAAGAGTACGGTATCACTTTGAAGGTGGTGCGGCAGGGAGACTTTGAATCATGGCCTAAGATCGACGCTGAGTTTAGTACTGGCCGCGGTATAGCTGATGTGTTTGTCTCCGCTGACGAAGGCGTCATCAAGGAGCACCATTCAAAGGGCTACTATGTAGCGCCAAAGGGGCCGGCGTTCGACAATCCAGTCTATGATCGGGCAACTCGCATACCCCAAGGCACGTACTTTGAGAGCAATGCATTTGTCGCGGCCCTCGGTTGGAATAAGGAGCTTTTCTCCACCGGCCTCAAAGACTACGGCGATGTTCTTAAACCAGAATTGGCAGGAAAAATTGGTGTAGCAAATCCTTCTACGCAGACTTTCGTCGATTTCTATATGTTTCTCGAATCAAACTACGGATCCGACTTCCTGACCCGGTTGGCCGCTCAGCGTCCTCGAATTTACCCGGGCGCATTGCCGATTGGGCAAGCTGTTACATCAGGAGAAATCTCTGCTTTTGTCTACGGCCAGCCATTGATCGATGAACAGAAAAAGGGGGCACCAGTTGACTGGACGCTGCCGAAAAAGGTCTGGGGTGCACGCTTTTGGGGTCAAATCCTCAAGACAGCTCCTAGCCCCAATGCAGCGCAGGTGTTGGCAAACTTCATGGTCACGCCGGCTGGACAGGAGGCTATAGCCCGCATGACCGCGTCTGTGCTGCCAAATATTCCTGGCACCCTGACGACGACCAACAACGTGCACCGGCAGGATCTGACCAAGCTCACCCCAGATGCCATCAAGGCTTACCAAGAGAAGTGGCGTACATTGTTTATTAAGTAAATACAGTGCGCCCGCTATTCTAACCTTTCATAAAAGAGTCCGATGTCGCATGTAAACATTGAAGGCCTGTCGAAAAAATACGGTGGTAATCCTCCTGCAACCGCGGTGGATAACCTGAGCCTTCGCATTGAGAATGGCGAGTTTCTTGTTTTGCTAGGCCCGAGTGGTTGCGGCAAGACCACCACCCTTCGCTGTTTAGCTGGGCTTGAGGTGCCAGACTCCGGACGTATCACCTTTGGTGGCAAGTCAGTCTTTGATGCAGCACAAGGCATTGACCTGGCTCCGGACAAGCGCAGCATTGGCATGGTTTTTCAGTCCTATGCTCTTTGGCCGCACATGACAGTACGTAAAAATATTGAGTATCCGCTCAAGGTGCGCGGCATGAAAAAAGGCCTGTCTGAAAATTGGGTCGAAGAAACGGTCAAGCTGGTTGACTGTGATCGCCTGCTGGACCGCTATCCTGCACAGTTAAGTGGTGGCCAACAACAGCGCGTAGCACTTGCGCGTGGGTTGGTGGCGCGGCCCGACTTGGTTCTTTTTGATGAGCCGCTTAGCAATCTAGATGCGCGCCTTAGAGACCTCGTGCGAAGCCAGTTGCACGAGTTGCACGCACGCCTCGGATTCACAGCCGTATTTGTCACTCACGACCAGACCGAAGCGTTGGCCCTCGGCGATCGCCTGGCGATCATGCGTAATGGCATCATCGAACAACTCGACACGGCTCAGCGTGTGTTCGAGCAACCGGCAACAGAGTACGTTGCGGGCTTCATTGGAATGAATAACCGTTTGGTACTTGAGTACAACGACAGCGTCTGGAAATGCAATAGTGTTCCAGCACAGGGCGGGTTACCTGAACTTGCTGGGGCACCGCAATGGTTGGCTGCTAGGCTGCGTGTTGAGGACCTGCATGTTGACACTGTAGACACGAGTGCTCCGGCAGATGCTGTTAGCTTTTTGGCGACTGTCGTAGACGCCTCATTTGCCGGCAGGCAATATGACGTCGTCGTCACCATTGGCAACACTCGCTTCCAGGGACGAACTCCTAGCTACGGCGCCTTGGTCCGGAGTGGGCTACTTTATGCCGGCGGACCGGCAAAAATTTGGTTTCGCCCAGGCAATGCGGTGTTTTACGGGCAACAGGGCGAGCTTATCGCCAGCCTTGTTTAGCCCCAAAGATGACCACAAAAAAACCGATTTCCGTTGCTGGCGCAATGGGTGAATTTCCAAAGGCAATTTTCGGTCGCTGGATCGTTGAGCGCTTACCGTTGCTGTTGTTTGTGGCTGCGCTCGCCTATTTGGTGCTGTTGCCACTGGTTCGATTGCAAACACTGGCGTTCGAAGATGACTTTCGTGGTTTTCGTGTTGCCTTCAGTTCATTGGGGATGGTACGGACGATCTTCAATACGATCTGGTTGGCTATGGGCTCATTGGTCATCGCAATGTTTTTTGGCACCTTGCTAGCATGGTGGGCATCGCAATTGTCTCCGCGCTTGCGCTGGGTGCGCGTATTGCCAGTGCTACCAATCGTTATTCCTGCGGTGGCCATTGTCAGCGGTTGGGCGTTTCTTCTGTCTCCACGCCCCGGCTACCTTAACGGCCTTTTGCGGATGCTGCCTTGGTGGTCAGACCTCGATTCTGGGCCGGTGGAAGTTTATTCACTTCTGTGGATAGTACTCATCACCGGCTTCTCTCTAACTGCGTTCATTTATCTATTCGTCAGCACCGGCTTGCAGAACATCAACGCCGAGATTCTTGAGGCCTCCCGTGTGAGTGGCGCCTCTGGACTCGAGACTTTCTTTCGCATTACGCTACCGCTTCTACGCCCAGTAATGTTGTATGGAAGTGGTGTGGCGCTGCTTCTCGGTCTTGGTCAGTTCACGGGGCCACTGCTGCTTGGAACGAATACCGGCGTGAGGGTTTTAACGACCGACATGTATACCGCGGTGACTTCAGCACCGACAGACTTTGCGACGGCCGCTGCCGTTGGCACGCCGCTACTGGTGTTTGGAATGCTTTTGGTGATGGTCCAGCGACTGCTTCTGGGTGACCAGGCGCGTTTTGTAACACACGGTGGTAAGGCATTTCGACTGGCTGGCAAGCCATCGACGCTGGCAGCGGTAGGTATTATCATTTTTGCAGTGGTGACCACCGCATTGCCGATGATCTCGCTAGTGATCCTTTCGCTTTCTAGTTACTGGAGTCCACGGGTCAACATTAGCCGCATGACGTTGGAAAATTTTCAACAGATATTCAAGGAGTCAGGCATCGTAAGCGCAGTCACCAACAGCATAACCATATCTTTGATGGCGGTTTGCATAAGTCTTTTGATTGGTTTCATAGTCGCCTTCGTCTTGTTGCGAGGTCAGCGTATGCCGATTCTGCGTTCTGTTCTAGATATCATCGTTGCAATGCCTTTGGGAGTGCCAGCGGTAATTTTCGGGGCTGGATTCCTATTCGCCTATTCACGACCGCCGATCATCCTTTACGGCAGTTGGTGGGTGCTGGTGGTGGTCTATGTCACGCTAATGCTGCCGTTCACGACACGGATGCAACTATCAGGAATGCTCGCCTTGGGGAAAAGCTACTTTGAGGCATCGCGAGTCAGCGGTGCAGGACTGATCAAAACCGAAATTCTCATTACCTTGCCACTAATGCGATCCACTCTGGGTGGCGCTGCGGCACTGATGTTTGTTTTGCTGACCCACGAGTTCACTGCGTCCGTACTGGTGCGATCCCCCCATAATCAGGTGATGGGAACAGTTCTCTTTGATTACTGGGGCAATGGCAGCTATCCCTTGGTAGCGGCTATTGCAATCATCATGACGTTGGTGACCGCGCTTGGGGTTTTGATGGCCATTCTGATAGGCGGTCGGGATGTACTCAACAAGCTTTAACGGACTTAATAGGTAACTCAAACATCTTGATCAGCTCAGCCCCCTTGAGTTCGAAAGAAGTCAGATTGCGTTATGAAGAGTGTCTACAAAATCGGGGGAATGCCATACTTTTGAAATGTCGTACATTTTAATTTGCCAGATTAGTACGGCAATACTACTGCAAATATCTCAATAAATCTATGGAACTTGGAGGCAATAAAAAACGAAATTACCAATGAAATAAGTTCCTAAGATTTCTTTGTAATTATATTAACCCCACCTTGACATGGTGGGGGTCGTTGGTTCGAGTCCAATCGCGCCTACCAACATTCTTCATTGTGATCTCAAAGGTCGAGCACCAAGTGGCCTGACTTGCATCGAGAGACACAAGGCATCATCACATCCCCCGCAGCTTTTTCGTGGTCACTTAGATACACATCTTTGTGGTCAGGAATGCCTGACACAATGCCAGTCATGCAAGTTCCGCACACGCCTTGTTCGCAAGAGACTTCAACAAGGATGCCATGCTTTGACAAGACATCGACAATACTTTGATTTTCAGGAACCACGTAAGTACCGCCACTGCGGGCCAATGTCACCTCAAATGAATTTTGGTCGTTCATAGCCATGGGTCCACGCAGCAATGAATCGCATTCCGTTCACCTTCGCCGCCCACAGTGTGCAAGGCGTTTTCGACTTCGTTCAGTCCGAAGGTATGCGTGCACATTTTCTCTAAGGGATAGCGGCCTGAGGCAATGATCTGCATGGCCATCTCGACGGCCTCATAACTGTGTCCGCGCAAGCCCTTGAGGGTCAGGTTCTTTCGAAACAAAAGATCGCTGTCAAATTCAGGAACAGGCCGTCCTTTTCTGCCGCACAACAAAACTCGGCCGCCCTTTCTTGCCAGCTGAATGGCCGAAACAATGGTGGAGGGTCCACCCGAAGCACAATCAACCACCAGGTCTGCCATATGGCCGCCCGTCAGTTCGGCCACGGTCTCGAGCAAATCAAATTGCTCGATGTCGATGGTGTGATGCGCGCCCAATTCTCTTGCCAAACTAAGTCGATGGTGATCAGCGGAAAGCCCAGTCACCATGATGCAACTGGCGCCGGCCTCTTTGGCGGCAACCACACATGCAAGCCCTTGTTGCCCAGGCCCTTGTATGACCACCGATTCCCCAATTTCTGCGCGGCCTTGAAAGCAAACCCACTCCAAGCCATTGCCCATGGGCAGGGCTAGCGTGGCCAGTACGGCTGGCACATGAGGTGGAACTTTGTGAAACACAGCGTTGGGGTGGAGGTACTGGTAATGGCTGTAGCCGCCCCAAAGCGAAGGCGCCACACTGATCGAGGTTGAGCCGTAGCGAATGCCATTTCCAATGAGCGTATCGGTGGCGTCGCACAGGCGAAACCTGCCGGAGCGGCAATAGGTGCAATGCCCACAAGGCAGATACTCTTCCAGCGCAACCCGATCTCCCTCCTGCACCCCCCATCGGGCACCGGCACTGGCACCGATGGCGGATACAAAACCCACTGTCTCGTGACCCAGAATGAGCGACCCCTTGCTTTTTGGATAGTTCAGAAAATAGGGCCAATCGCTGCCGCAGACCCCTGTCTTTTCAACCTTCAGTAGTCCGCCGTCGATTGGAATGGCGGGGAAGTCAAACTCCCTGACTTCCACTCGTTTGTTTTCAAGCGCCACTGAAGCTTGTACTTTGCTGTGCATCCAATGCCTCTTAAATGGTCGTGTGGGCTTTGCCCGACTTGGCCTCAAGAATTTCTTCAATCTGCGACAAGGGAATGTCGGAGGCTGCCACAAAGGAGGCAGACCGCACACGATGGGTTGCAGGGTCTAGCGCGGGCGGTTCTGCACCATTGGGCATCCCCTCTGCAGCCGCCAACAATCGCCGGCGCGCTTGCACAATGGCAATGTCTGTTGAGACCAACCGCTCCAGCGATCGATCGACGATGGGCCCCATGCTTTCTTGCACAGACGCGTCTTGCATGCCAATGCCCTTGACGCCACTGTAATAAAGGCCACTGTTTTGAGCCGAGCGGTCCATCAGGTAATCGTTGCTTTTGTTGGCAACGGTTTTGTAGGTGCCTGGAATGAGTTCGGCATACATGCCCTGGCCGTTCTGCATCGAATAAAGTTCGGTCTCATTCAGGGGCCGGGTAGGGTGATGAGTGAAACTCCACGCAAAGCAGCTCTCATCATCAATTGGAACCCAAGCATGGCCATGAACGCCGTGGTCGCCATAGGGCGGAATCATGGTGTACCAAGGCATGATCCATTGGGTGACGCGCCAATAACTTTGGCCTGGCTCGGCCGCACGTTTGGCCACAATGACCATGCCCCCGGCAGAGCTGGCAACTTCAAACTTAGGCCGCAAATCTGATTGGTACTTGGCACCTTGGGTGCCTTTGTGCAAGGGATCGGTTTTTAACTCACCACTGTGAAGTGAAGACACATGGCTGCCGTCGATGCCGCCCTCCATGGCCTGCAGATAGTTGTTTTCCTGAAGACGCTTACTGACATAGCGATGCGAATCTGGGACCAAAGCCCACTCAAACTCTGGCAGCGGAGGTTGAAGTTCTGGCGGGCCCATGTAAACCCAGACCACGCCACCCCTTTCAACACAAGGATAGGCCGTGAGCTTGACCTTGTTGCAGAAAGTACTTTCGGGAGGCTCAGAAGGGATATCGACACATTGGCCGTTCAAGTCGTATTTCCAACCGTGGTATGGACAGCGCAGGCCATTTTCTTCGTTGCGGCCAAACCAGAGCGACACGCGCCGATGCGCACAAAACTCGTCCATCAGGCCCACTTGGCCATCGGTATTTCGAAACGCAATGAGCTGCTCAGACAACAACTTCACACGGACAGGTGGGCAATCGGGCTTTGGAATTTCTTCTGACAAGAGCGCCGGAATCCAGTAGCGCCGAAACAGATTACCCATGGGCGTATTTTTGCCAGTTTGGGTTAACAGTTTGTTTTGCTCAATCGTAGCCATTTTGACTTCTCCAACAATTAATTCGGTTTCACTTAGTCGGCAGTGATGTTGCCTTTTTTGACAACCTGTGCCCACATGCCCAGTTCGCTGCGAACCATGGCATCAAGTTTGTCGGGCTTGCCACCTATGACCTCTACGCCAGCCCTTGCCATCGCTTCCTTCACTTCTGGAAGGGCCAAGATGCTGTTGAGTTCGGCATTCATTTTGTTAATGACGGCGGGTGGTGTTCCCGCGGGTGCTGTAACGCCAAACCAAGCTTCACTGACCACGTTGGCAACGCCTGCTTGTGCCAGAGTGGGTACGTCCGGAAACTGAGCCACGCGCTGCGGCCCCATGACCGCCAGCATCTGCATTTTTCCCCCCTGCAACAGAGGCAGCGCTGTTTGCAGCACCACCACGCTGGCTTCCACATGCCCTGCAGCCACATCGTTCAGGGCGCCACTGGTTCCCTTGTAGGGAATGTGCGTTAAAAAGAGGCCGGTTTGTTGCTTGAACATTTCCATGGTCAAGTGGTGCACGCTGCCCAGCCCCGGAGACGCATAGTTCATTTTCCCGGGGGGTTGCTTCTTGGCATAGGCCACAAACTCAGGCACTGTTTTAGCGAGTACGCTGTTGGTGACAACCAGCACCAGAGGGCTGCTGCCCAACAACACCACGGGCGTAAAGTTCTTGATGGGATCGTAGGGAAGCTTGGGACGCAACGCGGGCAAGGTGCTAAAGGCAGTGGCAGAGAACAGGAAGGTATAGCCATCCGGATTTGCTTTAGCGCCGGCCTCGATGCCAATCATGCCGCCAGCCCCAACTTTATTTTCGACAACGACGGGCACGTTCCAACGCTGCGATAGTTTGGGCCCGAGCAACCTGGCCAACTGGTCACCCGTGGTGCCGGCGGAGGAGGGAACGATGAACTGGATGGTGCGGGAGGGGTAATCTTGAGCATTGGAAAGCACAGGGACTAAAGCGCTGCACAACATGCTGATGAAAGCCAATAGGTTGCTGAATTTCATTTTTTATCTCCTTACTTCATCAATTTCTTGCTATTTGTTGTTAAGTTGCCAACGGCCTTTGCCGCATTGCTGTCTCTTTCAGGCTCGTTAAATTGTATTGATTTATGAGTGCCGTTTGCCGAGGCTTGATCGTTCCTGCATGCAGGACCAGAATTGAAGGCTCATTTTTCTTCTATGATCTTGAAACGATCATTAGGAGAAAAAATTGCTTCTTCCAAAATTGCCTCAACCTCTTTGGTTTTTGAGTTTGATTCTCCTTTTTTTATCAGCCTGCGGTGGCGGTAGTACCGGTGGTACTGCCAACACCAGTACCAACCCCGCCAGCACCTCCACGCCGGGAGTTCTTTGCGATTACAAAGGCAATGGCACCACGGTCACCAAAGTGGTAGACAACACCAGCCAAGCTTATCAGTTCACTTGGACTTGCAGCAGCACCCTGAGATCCCTAGCTTCTAACGGCATTCCGAACCACACCGTTGGCACTTTTCCAAACCCAAACAATCCCAACACCATTGCCCCCTATACCGTCAGTTTTGCTGCAACCCTCTCGCCCACGCTGGATGCGGTCAAGCCTGTACCCATCGTGGGATATGCTTTAAACGGTGTCAAATTTGATCCCAATACGGGCGGCGGCTGCATCAATAACGCAACCTCCACTGCAACCAGTGGCGCTGGCGTCCCCTCTGTTGGCACACCATGTACTTATTTAGGCGGAGGCGACTGGAGCTTGGAGGCCATCGTGCCAAACAGCCCGTTTAATTTTGGTACAGACACCAACAATGCACACGTTCAACCCACTGGCGAGTACCACTATCACGGTGCCCCTAAGGGGGTTTATATAAGTTTGGGCGGTCAAGAAGACAGCCTCGTAGGCAACAAAATGCTCATCGTCGGTTGGGCGTCAGATGGCTATCCCATCTATTACAAATATGCCTACGCCATGGCCAACGATGCCACTTCACCCCTGAAGAAATTAGTCAGCAATTACCTGCCCAACTCAGCGGCGACCAACAGCACGCTTCGGCCTGGTGCCTCTATTTTTCCGCTGGGAACGTTCAGGCAAGACTGGGCTTACAGCGCCGCCAATGGCGGTGATCTGGACGAGTGCAATGGCCGTACATGTGTCACGCCAGAATTTCCCAAAGGCACATACTATTACGTGGCGACTGAAAGCTATCCCTATCTACAACGCTGCATCAAGGGCAAGCTTAATTAATTGCCCCCTATCCCTGTGATGCTGATGCAAAGGGCGCCTGACGCATTCAAAGCTTTTTTAAGCAGGCTGTTGATTGCCATGATGACGGTGATGGCGACGGTAGCCACCGCGCACGTCATGTCGGTAGACCGCGCCACTTTAAACTTTCGAGATGGCGGCGCCTACATGGTGCTGTCGATAGCCCCCTCCGCTTTTGCAAATATCAAGTTTGATGACAACCAAGACGGTGTCATTTCGTTGGCCGAGTTTCAGGCGCATCAATGGCAAGTGCAAGAAGCCTTTGTTCAAAAAGTGCAGTTGAAAGATGAAAACGGCACGCTTGCGTTGGAAGGCCTCTTTGTCAGTTTTGAGCCAGCGCACTCACCAGAGTTGGCGCAAGAATGCATCGTCATGCTTGCTAAGTTTTCTATGCGTCAAGGCATGATGCCCACAGATTGGTCAATTGGATTGTGGGCGTCTCAATTTAAAAACAATGATTTAAAAGCGACTGTGACATCACAAGCCACAGATGGCAGTGTGCTTGAGCAACAAAGTTTGGTTTTTACACCTAAGGAAAGCTCACAAAAACTATTTAACAAGGGATATCGTGCAATGACCTTTGGATTTGTGATGGCCTTCTTGTTAATGATTTCAATGGTGCTGGGCTGGTTTTTTCGCCGCAAAAGAATAAATGGGGCCAGATGAACATTAATTTCCAATCAGAGTGGCTAAAGGCAAAGGGGGGCTTCCTCATACTGGGGTACCAGAAATCGTTCAGCCCCCCTTTGCCTTTAGCCACGCTGATTGACCAAATTAATGTTCATCTGACCCCATTTATTTCATAGAACTCTTTGATCTGCGCTGTCAGGGCTTGGTTCTCCACGGCCCTTGGCGACAAGGGCTACAGCAACCAAGCGTAGAAGCCACTGCGGTGAACGTCCAGCACCCGGCACATCCCGCTCAGAGTGCACTCTGCTCGGTGCTCCTGAATAAACGCGTACTTCACTAGGACTGTTTGGCAAAGTACGCGGCGGCCTTTTTTAAGATATCGCACTCCCCTGTGGTGCGCCTGAGTTCAGCCTTTAAGCGGTTGAGCTCCGCTTGCATAGACTTCATGTCATAAATAGCAACTGGCTCTTTGCATTTACATTTCTCCCATTCAGATTTTGACAATAATATTTGTCTACTGATTTGGGGGAGTGCCATTTTTGTTGTCTTTGAAAAGAGTGAAATTTAATATTTGCATATGAGTATTGAAGTAATGATGTGTCCCCAACGCGTCACAGCAACATTGATCCAAGTTAGGTTCAGGAATAGATTGAACCCATGTCTGAAATCATTCTTCATCAATTCGCGGCTTCGCCATTCGCCGAGAAGGTGCGATTGGTGTTGGGGTTTAAGGGCTTGGCCTACAAGTCGGTCACGGTACCGGCCATCATGCCTAAGCCCGATGTGGTGGCGCTCACGGGCGGTTACCGGCGTACGCCATTTTTACAAATGGGCTCCGATGTCTATTGCGACACGGCTTTAATTTGTAAAGTACTCGAAAAACTGCAGCCCACGCCCACTTTGTACCCAACCGACCATAGCGCATTGAGCAGTATCTTTGCGCAGTGGGCCGACAGCACCTTTTTTTGGGCCGCCGTAACCCACAACCGTGGCCCCAAGGGGGCGGGCAGTCAGTTTGCAGCAGCGCTGACCGATCCAATGGCCGCTGTATTTGCCGATCGAAAAGCCATGGGATTTGACATCACTTGGTTTGAGCCCGGCGATGCCACCCCAGCTTATGTCAACTATTTAGATCGACTCACAAGCATGTTGCAGGGGCAGTCCTATTTGTTTGGAGCGCAGCCTTGTATTGCCGATTTCTGTGCCTATCACCCCATTTGGTTGGTTCACATTCGCAGTAAAGACAGCGCAAATTTGCTTCAACACTACCCAGATATAAAAGCATGGACTGACCGCATGAAGGGCATTGGCCATTCCAATTGGAAAGAGATGTCGTCAGATCAAGCCATCGATGTGGCGGCAAGTTGCGAGCCTTTGCCTTTAGGCGCAGGACCACTTGCCAACAATGAGTTTTTGAACGAGCATGGCATTGCTTTGGGAACGAAAGTCAGTATTTCCGCCGAGAGCTTTGGCAAAGAACCTACTGCAGGTGAGCTTGTAGCCGCGACGGCTGATCATTTCAGTTTGCGGCGCACGGATGCAAGGGCTAAAACAGTCCACGTCCATTTCCCGCGCATTGGTTATGTGCTGAAAAGAGTGGTCGAATAACGATTAGATTTTTCAGTCAATTGGGATAAGTGTTTAGTGATCAATCAAAAAAATCCCCTCGTTGGGAAATAACTGGAGACAAAAATGAAGTTGATGAAATTGTTTGCAAAAAGTATCTTGATAACTTTTGCCGCGACCGCAGTGCAAATTGCATCTGCCCAACAAACCATCAAAATTGGTGTGATCAATCCGTTCAGTGGTCCCTTGGCTTTGTATGGCGGAGAAATGACACGCGGCTTTGAGTTGGCCGCCGATCAAGTGAATGCATCAGGAGGGCTGATTGGCCGCAAAGTTGAAATCATTCGGGGTGATGCATCCAATCCTCAGCAAGGTATCGCCGCTGTTGAGCAATTGGTCAATCGGAATAAAGTAGATATCTTTACAGGCACCTACATCAGTGCTGTTGCCAACGCTGCAAGTGATGCAGCGTCAAGGTATGACAAAATTTATTGGGAAACTGGAGGTGTAGCGCGCGACTTAACTGAACGTGGCTTGCCTAATTTTGTGAGATCTGGCACTTATGCAGTTGGCTTTGCTTCCAGATCTGTTGACACTGTCAAGGATCTCATTGCACCAGCGCTAAAAAAAGATATCAAAGATCTAAAAATCTGGCTTGAGCATGAAGATTCCATATACGGTACTTCAATTGCAGAAGAGCAAAAACGCATGTTGGAAGCACTGGGTGCAAAGGTTGTGGGTGTGGGTTCTCATTCCTATAAAACGATCGATATGAATGACACCGTTTTGCGAGCAAAGCGCGCCAACCCCGACGTTTTGATTCAAACAGGTTATGTTCCTGATGGTAATTTGCTGCACCGCACGGCCCGTGAACAGGGATTCAAGCCTGCTGCGATGCTTTGGGTTGGAACAGGCGACACGCCAGAAACATTGGAATCTGTTGGGGCAGAAACACTTGAGGGTGTTCTTGTGGTGGGCTGGCCCAGAATGGATGTCAATGAAAATTTTGGCCCAGGTGCCAATGCTTTTCTCAATGCGTATCGTGCCAAGTACAAATCCGATCCCATTGCCCCACAAAGCATGGCAGCTTATGTAGGGATGCAAATCTTGTTTGATGCCATCAAGGCTGCCGGCAGCGTTGAAGTGGAAAAAGTGCGTGCAGCTGCCGCCAAAATGGACTTACCCGAAGGCAGTTATGCCACAGGATTCGGCGTTAAATTTGACAAAAATTTTCAGAACTTAAGAGCCTCTCCAAACACAGCGCAATGGCAATCAGGAAAAATGGTCACTGTTTATCCAAAGAAGGCAGTTCTGCCTGGAGTCACTTTGAAGAATTTGTCTCGCAATTGAGTTTTTTCAAAATGAATTGGCAGCTTTAGCAAGAGGGTATATGGATGTCTAAATTACTGACTCGATCTCAAATTCAAAAGTACAACGATGATGGCTTTGTATACCCCGTTGATGTTTTGAGTCGAGATGAGGCAAATAGATACTTAAATCTTTTGGAGGCGTCAGAGGCGTTACAGGGTAAGCGACTGGTTAAGGGATCAAACTTTAAGCCGCATTTAATTTTTAAATGGGCTGATGAGCTTGCATACCACCCCAAAATTTTGGATGCAGTTGAAGATCTGATTGGACCCAACATCCGAATTCTTTCTTCAACAGTTTTTCCCAAAATGCCAGGAGATGGCACTTTCGTTGACTGGCATCAAGATGGTACTTACTTTGCGCTCGACCCAGACAATCAGCAAGTCGCGGCATGGGTGGGATTGAGCGATGCTCCCATTGAAGCTGGATGTATGGAGATGGCCATTGGGTCTCATAAATTGGGCCAACTCAGCCACGCAGAAGTTGCCTCGGAAAAACACATGCTGTCTTTGGGGCAAACAGTCAATTCAGAGTTCAGCAAAGAGAAAACTGAATTCACACCAGTCAATGCAGGGCAGATGTCATTGCATCACACACACACCATACACAGATCTGGTCCAAACACATCAAGCTATAGGCGAGTTGGTGTGACCTTGACTTATGTTCCTGCTCACGTGCGAGTTCGTGTAGGCATAAGTCCGAGTGCCGCTTTAGTGCGTGGTTCAGATTCTTGGGGACACTTCATTGACGAACCACGTCCTAAAATTGACTTTGGAAATGAAGAGCTCGAATTTCAAAAATATGCTAACGAACTTTTTAAAGCTGTCTATGCAGAGGAAAGAAAGCGATACGCCAATGTTTAATCAACATAACAAATCCTAAAAGGAAAACCAATGCGCTTGGCCCACAAAATCGGCATCGTTACAGGCGGCACACTGGGCATTGGTGCAGCTGGTGCTTTGCGATTTGCCAAAGAAGGGGCCGCAGTGACGGTGGTGGCGCGCAATGAAATTCAGGTCCAGCAGACGGTCAATGCGATTCAAATGGCAGGCGGACAAGCGCTTGGTTTGTGTGGCGACTTAAGCAACGAAGACTTTGCCAGAAGTGTGGTTCACGATACGCACAAACACTTTGGTGGCCTGGATTTTTTATGGAACAACGTGGGCCATCCATCCCCCGCAGAGTTTGAAGAGCTTGATCTTACTCAGTTTGATCAAGCGATCAACATCAATTTGCGAACCGCCATGGCCAGCACCAGTACGGCTATTCCTTACATGAGGGAAAGAGGCCGAGGCAGTGTGCTTTTTACAGCGTCTACATCAGGGCTAACCGGCTCTCCCTTTAGTCCCACTTATTCAGCTGCCAAATTTGCCTTGGTCGGTTTGGCTCGGTCACTGGCCAAGCGATATGGCAAAGAACAAATTCGTTTCAACGTTCTTTGTCCAGGCATGACAGACACGCCGATGCTTCGAGTCTTTGTAGCGCGACCCGATCAAAAATCTACGCATGGTGCAGACCCGGAGCAAATTATCAGGTCAAGCAATGGCAACAATGCCATGGGGCGAATAGTTCAACCGGATGGCGTTGCAAACGCTGCGCTTTTTTTAATATCAGATGAAGCAGAATTCATCACGGGTGTCGCACTGCCAGTAGATGGCGGTGCTATTGCTTGAAAGCCAATCGATGTGAGTCAACATGCCCGAGGGCATGTTAACCCTTGTATTGTCTAATTATGCATCCACAAACTCGGTAGGCACATCAAACTCGTCTTCCAAATTGTCGCTCTCCATGGCTGCAATTTCGGCGTACTGAATGGCGTTCAACTGGTGGCGATATGCCATGTGGGCATGGCGTGCGGCGGCTTCGTCGTGGCCTTCGTCGTCGGCTTCTGCAGCAGCCAGGTGGTGCTTGGCCGCGGCTGTAAAGTGATGCGCAGCCATGCGGTGATAGTCACCGATGCTCTCGGAATCTTCCTCAAACTCTTCATCCATAACGGGGGACGTATTTTCGATCATGAAGTTTTCATCCTATGTTGAATCACGGCGACTTGCCGCAAACCAATAATGAGGGGTGTGCGTGAATCCTTTGTGACAAGTCGAGCGGGTCTCAAAAAACTTCGTCGTTTAATGTGTATCAACGCTAAAGATAGAAGAATTAAAGTTAAGTTAAAGTGCATCTAAAAATAAGGAGACAGACATGATTTCATTCAAACATTGGACGCGCGGTATTGGCACAGTGGGTTTATTGAGCGTAGCAATTAGCTTGTTTCCTGCTCAAGCCCAAGCCCAAGCCTACCCCAACAAACCCATCAAAATGATCATCCCCTATGCCGCAGGGCAGGGCACGGACATTGTGGGACGCTATGTGGCCGATGAAATTTCGCGCGCGCTCAAACAAGCTGTGGTCATCGACAACCGTCCCGGTGCAGGTGGCAATATTGGAACTCAAATGGCTGCTAGATCGGCACCAGACGGCTACACCCTCATGATCGGTACCAATGCCACCCATGCAGCCAACGGCTACCTCTTCAGCCAACCAGGATTTGACGCTCAAACCGATTTTGAACCCATTGCAATGGTTGGCATCTTGCCTTTGGTCTATGTGACGGCCAGCAGCAATCCCGTCAACAATATTCAAGACCTCATTGCCGCAGCGCGCAGCAAACCTGACGCCCTCAACACGGCGGTGTCCACCACCACCTGCCGCATGGCGCATGAATTGTTCAAGGTTCGCAGTGGATCTGTCATGATGCCCATCGATTTCAAGGGCAGCGCTCAATCCATCACAGCCGTTTTGGGCGGCCACGTAGACTACATGGTTGACACCATTGCTTCATTGCAAGCGCAGGTGGCAAGTGGCCAGTTAAAGGCATTGGGCGTGACCTCTGCCTCATCCAGTCGATTGTTGCCTGGGGTTAAGTCCATTGCTGAACAGGGCGTTGCGGGATACGAGCTGGTTGGCTGGACCGTCATCTTTGCGCCCAAAGGAATCCCGGCCGAAGCCGCTCAAACCTTGTCAGCCACCATCAACAAGACGCTTGAACGTGCAGATGTTCAGGTCAAATTACTTCAAATGGGGGTCGACCCTCAAATGAAGTCTGGTACAGAACTTAAGTCATTCATCGCCAGTGAAAAAGAGAAATGGGGTAAGTTAATCAGTGCCGCTGGGTTGAAGCCAACCTGAGACCTCCAACATGATTTCGTTGCGTCGAAACATGGGAAGCGTCCAGGGTGGGTCGTATCTCAAGAGCTGTGGATTGCCCATGCTCTTAAGTTTTTTTTCTTGAACCCAAGCGCTCAATTCATCGGTTTTGGCCTGCACTTTAGAGAAGTTGTTAAGCCCCGTATAGCTGTGCACGGCAAAGTATTTGCCGGGAACTTCTTTCAAGGTCACCTCTGAATTTTTGGGCTTCGGAATGCTGCTCAGGGTGTACTGCGAGGGCATCACAAAGTGCACGCGCCATTTGTTGCTGGCGGTCATTGTGTTTTCTTGCCCTGCCGCGCTCAGGGTGACCGGGGCCGTCATGGCGATCTTTTCGGACTGTGGCTCAACTGTCACTGGGGCGGTCATGGCTATTTTGGAAGAAGAGCTTGCGCCCCCTGAAGCGGTGGTTTGGTTGTTGCCAAAAATGTAGTCTGCAATTCTTCTAAAACCTTTGTTGGAGGCTTCGTCCATGTCGCCGTCCACCAAGGTTTCAGCGATCAACATAGGGGCATATTGGCGCACTTCAAAAGCACCCGCTTTGTGCACCACCGTATATCGGGGCTCTTCTATGGCCATGGCAGAGGGACTCCCTAAAACACTGATTGAAAAAAGCACAAGACTTGAGAAAACTTGTGAGCCAGATAGATTGCGAATTGAAAGAGTAAGCGTGTTCATGGTTGGGTGTAGACAAATTGACTTTAATGAGTATAGGCAATGTGTCGTTCATTTGAGGGTAATTCCGCGGTTGGCGGTCGATGGGTTCAACTTAGAATCTATTGCAGTGCAGCATACAAACATCTCATCATGGCCAGAAAATCCACTTCCAAAACATCGCAGGCTAGGTCTGCAGATGCACATCAGGAGGGCGTTCAAGCCAATGCAGCAGACACCGCGCAGCCCAAACAAATGGCTCTTCGGACCATCAAAAAATACCCCAACCGCAGGTTGTACGACACGGCCACATCCAGTTATGTCACCCTGACCGAGATCAAGCAATTGGTCATGGCGGGGCAGGCCTTTGTGGTGAAGGACGCAAAATCAGGCGATGACCTCACACGCAGCATTCTTTTGCAGATCATTTTGGAAGAGGAGTCTGCAGGAGCGCCCATGTTCACGGAAGTCGTTTTGGCCAACATCATTCGGTTTTATGGTCATTCCATGCAAGGCTACATGGGTTCTTACTTGGAAAACAACTTGCAATCCTTGATGCTGATGCAATCCAAAATGGGACATCAGTCTCAAAACATGATGAGCCAGATGCAAGAGCAGATGCAAAAACAAACCGCCCAATTTTTGTCAGCTTTGGGCTTAAAACCCTGAAATCAAACGCGCCTTGCGGCTAAATTTGACCGATTTACTGGGACAATTGCTTCATGACTGAAATTGAAGCTTCCCCAACCTCTGAGCTCCCCACGCCCGCATCTGCCGCATCCCCCAAGGTGGGCTTTGTCAGCTTAGGTTGCCCCAAAGCCCTGACCGATTCAGAACTCATCCTGACCCAACTGAGCGCTGAGGGCTACCAAACCTCCAAAACATTTGAGGGCGCCGACCTCGTCATTGTCAACACCTGTGGCTTCATTGACGATGCGGTCAAAGAAAGTTTAGACACCATCTCTGAAGCCTTGAACGTGAATGGCAAGGTCATTGTGACCGGCTGTTTGGGCGCTCGTGAAGCAGAGGGCGGTGGCAACATGGTGCGTCAATTGCACCCCAGTGTTTTGGCCGTCACCGGCCCTCACGCCACCCAAGAAGTGATGGACGCCGTGCACGCGCATTTGCCCAAGCCGCACGATCCCTTTTTGGATTTGGTGCCGCAAACATTTGGCACGGCAGGCCTCAAGCTCACCCCCCGCCACTATGCTTATTTGAAAATCAGCGAAGGCTGCAACCACCGCTGTACGTTTTGCATCATTCCCTCCATGCGTGGCGATCTGGTCTCGCGCCCCATTGGCGATGTGCTGAAAGAAGCGCAGGCTTTGTTTGAAGGTGGCGTGAAAGAGTTGTTGGTGATCAGCCAAGACACTTCGGCTTATGGCGTCGATGTCAAATATGTCACTGGCTTTTGGGAAGGCCGGCCTGTTAAAACCCGCACCCTTGAATTGGTTCAAAGCTTGGGCGAGATGGCGCAAAAATACGGTGCGTGGGTTCGCTTGCATTACGTCTATCCTTACCCCAGCGTAGACGACATTGTGCCGCTCATGGCCAGTGGCTTGGTCTTGCCTTATTTGGATGTGCCCTTGCAGCACAGCCACCCCGATGTGCTCAAGCGCATGAAGCGGCCGGCCAGTGGCGAAAAGAATTTAGAGCGCATTCAAAAGTGGCGTGAAATGTGCCCCCAATTGGTCGTTCGAAGCACCTTCATTGCAGGCTTTCCGGGCGAAACCGAAGAAGAGTTTGAACATCTGCTGCAGTTTGTTCGTGAAGCTCAAATTGACCGGGCCGGTTGCTTTGCTTACAGCCCTGTTAGAGGGGCAACAGCCAATGATTTGCCAGGCATGTTGCCGCAAGAATTGAGGGAAGAACGCCGCTCACGTTTTATGGCGGTCGCTGAAGAGGTGTCTGTTCAGCGTTTGCAAATCAGAGTGGGTGCCACCATGCAGGTGTTGGTGGACTCGGCCAAGGCCTTGGGCAAAAAAGGCGGCAAGGGCCGCTCTTATGCAGATGCCCCAGAAATTGACGGCATGGTGCTTTTGTTGCCCCCCGAGAAAATTAGCAAAACGTTCAAGGTGGGCGAATTTACCAAGGCCCGCATTGTGGGCGTTCAAGGACATGATTTGGTGGGTTTGCCCATCTAACACCTTGTTCTCAAAAGCTTGTCATTAACATCCATTAAGATGTTTTGTAGATGGAAAATGTGAAGTTAAAAATGAAAACTTCTGGGGGCATATTTGGGGGCAAATTTGGTGGCATATTTTGGGGCAAAAAAAACTGCACACCGTGCAGCTTTTTATAAAATTTGGTGCCCAGGAAGGGACTCGAACCCCCACGAAGTTACTCGCTAGTACCTGAAACTAGTGCGTCTACCAATTCCGCCACCTGGGCTTTCAGAACAACAAAGGATTGTATATCAAAAAAATTAGCCAACCCTCTGGACTCCTCGACGAAATCGAAGGCAGCGTGCAAGGCCATCGCGATGGCCATGGCTTCTTGATTCGCGATGATGGCGACGGTGACATTTTCTTGCCGCCCAACGAAATGCGTGCTGTGTTGCACAAAGATCGCGTCAAGGTTCGAATCGTCAGACAAGACCGAAAAGGCCGGCCTGAAGGTCGTGTGGTTGAGATTGTCGAGAGGCCTGCGCAACCCATCATTGGTCGTTTGTTGAATGAAGGCGGCATCTGGATTGTGGCCCCCGAAGACAAGCGATATGGACAAGACATACTCATCCCCAAACTGGGCATAGGGGCTGGCAAGCCTGGGCAAGTGGTGGTGGTTGAACTCACTGAACCGCCCGCCTTGTTTGGTCAACCCGTGGGCCGAGTCAAAGAAGTGTTGGGTGAGATCGACGATCCCGGCATGGAGATTGAGATTGCCGTTCGCAAATACAGCGTGCCCCATGAATTTTCTGCAGCGTGTCTCAATTTGGCCCGTGAGTTGCCCGACAAAGTGAGGCCTCAAGATGCCAAAGATCGCATCGATTTAACCGATGTGCCTTTGGTCACCATTGATGGTGAAGATGCACGCGACTTTGACGATGCGGTGTATTGTGAGCCTGCCAAAATTGGCAAGACCAAAGGCTGGCGCTTGTTGGTGGCCATTGCCGATGTGAGCAACTATGTCGACACCGGAAGCGCCATTGACATCGACGCCTACGACCGAGCCACCAGCGTTTATTTTCCGCGGCGTGTCATTCCCATGCTGCCCGAAAAACTCTCCAATGGCCTGTGCTCTCTCAATCCAGATGTCGATCGTTTGTGCATGGTGTGCGACATGCTCATCACCGCCAAAGGCGACATTCATGCCTACCAGTTTTACCCCGCAGTGATGCACAGCCACGCCAGGTTTACTTACACCGAGGTGGCGGCCATTTTGGCCAACACCCGTGGCCCTGAGGCTGTCAAGCGCAAAGCGCGCGTGAATGATTTGCTCAACTTGCACGATGTCTACCGTGCCTTGTTGTCTTCGCGTGCAGTTCGCGGTGCGGTGGATTTTGAAACCACCGAAACACAAATTGTGTGTGACGACAATGGCCGCATTGAAAAAATAGTGCCGCGTGTTCGAACTGAAGCCCACAGGCTCATTGAAGAGGCCATGTTGGCCGCCAATGTGTGCAGTGCAGACTTTATTCATCAGAGCAAGCACCCTGGTTTGTTTCGGGTGCATGAAGGCCCCACGCCAGAGAAGAAAGATTTGCTGCGCAATTATTTGAAAGCGCTGGGCTTGCCCTACACCGTCAGCGATGAGCCCAAGCCCAGTGAGTTTCAACACATAGCTCAGGCCACCAAAGAGCGGCCTGACGCACAGCAAATTCACACCATGCTGCTGCGCTCCATGCAACAAGCCATTTACACCCCCATCAACAGCGGTCACTTTGGTTTGGCTTACGAAGCCTACACGCACTTCACCAGTCCCATTCGGCGCTACCCAGACTTGTTGGTGCACCGGGTGATCAAAGCGATCTTGGGAAAGAAAAAATACCAATTGCCCAGCTTGCCTTTGCCAGGCGAGGCGCATGCCAAATTGGCCAAGCGCTTGCAAAAAAACAAAGCCGGCGCGCGCATGGAAGATACGCCGCAAATCAAAATGACCCCTGCCGAGGTACAGGCTTGGGAGGCTGCTGGCTTGCATTGCAGTGCCAATGAGCGCCGCGCCGATGAAGCCAGCCGAGACGTCGAGGCCTGGCTCAAGTGCAAGTACATGCGCGAGCATTTGGGCGAGGAATATGCCGGCGTTGTTACATCGGCCACCAGTTTTGGTATTTTCGTCACCCTAGACGCGCTGTATGTGGAAGGCTTGGTTCACATCACCGAACTGGGCGGCGAATACTTCCGATTCGATGAAGCCAGACAAGAGCTGCGTGGCGAAAGAACCGGTATTCGTTACGCCATTGGCACCCGCGTCCAAATTCAAGTGAGCCGAGTTGATCTGGATGGCCGCAAAATTGACTTCCGATTGGTCAACCCAGCCGAGGAGTTCAGTGCCAAACAATTAAGAGACAAGGGGGCTGGCAAGTCAGGCTCTCATGCCGGCAATGAGGGTTCAAAAGGCAAATCAAAGGCCCGCCCTTTCAATGCCAGGCAAATGGAAAGTTTGAGCTCACCCAATCGGCGGGGGCCGCAGCCGCAAAAAGGACTGCCCCCCAAAGCGGCAGGCAAAAAGAAATCCAGTCAAGCTAGAAAAACCAGACGCTGAAAACAGGGGGCTTCGTCATGAGCAGCACATCCAGCAACGCCATTGCGCCGTCTTCAAAAGTAGCCATCGTCACGGGCGCAGGTTCTGGCATCGGAAAAGCCACGGCGCTGGCTTTGGTGCAAAACGGCTGGTCCGTGGTGTTGGCTGGTCGCAGGGTGGACAATTTGGAAGAGGTGAAGGTCGAGGCCTTGGCATCCACAACGCATCTTCAGAGTCCCGCCCAAATATTGGTCGTGCCAACCGATGTCACCCAAGAAGCGGCTGTGGCCAATCTGTTTGCACAATGTGTCAAAGCGTTTGGACGAGTTGATTTGCTGTTCAACAATGCGGGGGTTGGCACCCCGGCCATCCCGTTGCACGATTTGAGTTTGGAGATGTGGAAGGGCGTGGTTGACACCAACCTCACCGGCATGTTCTTGTGCATTCGTGAAGCGTTCAGGGTGATGAAAGACCAGACCCCCATGGGCGGTCGCATCATTAACAACGGCTCTATTTCAGCCACCACCCCGCGCCCCTTTTCCATTGCTTATACCTCCACCAAACATGCGGTATCGGGCCTCACCAAATCGGCATCATTGGATGGTCGTGTGTACGACATTGCGGTAGGCCAAATTGATGTTGGCAATGCCGCCACGCCCATGGCCATGAAAATGGCCAAAGGTGTGCCGCAAGCCAATGGCGACATCAAGGCTGAACCGCTCATGGATGTCTCTATCGTGGGGCAGTCTGTGGTGTACATGGCCAACTTGCCCTTGTCGGCCAACGTGATGTTTCACACCGTCATGGCCACCAAGATGCCGTTTGCGGGACGCGGATAAACGGCGATCAGCCGCTGCTTTTTTTAGGCGAACCTCAAGGTTTTCTCTACGGCCAACGAGCTGTTCAGTATCAGATCATCCATCATGGGTCCATGCCACAGCATGAGGCTGCTGGGCAATTCACCTGCCTCATGAATGGGCAACGATAGCGCGCACCCATCAAGCATATTGACCACGCTGGTATTGCGAAGCAGCAGACCATTGACCCTGAAAAACTCAACGTCATGGGCTGGGCCCGGAGCCACACTTTCCAGCGTTGGCCCATAGATGGGAACTGTTGGGGACAGCGCAGCATCAAAGTGACGCAAGGCGAGTTGCATGCGCTCAATCCATCGAGCTCGGCCCTTTACCAAATCTAAATATTCATGGGCTTTCATGGCGCTGCCGCGCAAGATTCGCGCTGCCACTCTAGGGTCGTAGGCTTCAACATGCTGGTCCAACCAATGCCGGTGCCAGGTATAACTTTCTGCGGCACTGAATCCACCGGTGGCCAAAAGCGCCTCCAATTCATTGAGTTCATGAAGCGGAATTTCTTCCAACTGCGCGCCCGCTTGTGAGATCTTTGACAGTGTTCTCTCCCAAGCCCTTTGTACGCCTTGCGCCACCTGGTCCAACATGAGAGACGTGGGAACTGCAAATTTGTAGCTTGACAAGGCACGCCTAAAACGGGGCACCCTTCTGCTAGACAATATTTCATGCGCCAACACCGCGTCTCGCACGCTACGGGTCAGGGCGCAAACGGTGTCCATGGTGGTCGACAAAGGCAAGGCACCTTGGGTAGGCACCCGGCGGGCTGTGTTTTTAAAGCCAACCAAGCCGTTAAGCGCGGCCGGTATCCGAATGGACCCACCGGTGTCTGAACCCAAACCAATGAATGCGGCGCCCGTGGCCACCGATACGGCGGCCCCAGACGATGAGCCGCCGGGAACATGAGGTTTGCCATGGCTCAAAACAGGCGCATCAAATTGGGCATCCCAGGCCAAAGGTGTGGCATGGTGCGGGTTGACTCCCACGCCTGAAAATGCAAACTCCACCATGTGGGTGCGGCCCAAGAAGCTGCCCCCGGCCGCTTTCAAACTGGCCACGGCAGGGCAATCTGCCGCCGCTGCTGGCTGCCCCTTTAAAACGGTTGACCCCGCCAAAGTGGCACTGCCCGCCACATCAAAAAGGTCTTTGACTGAAAAAGCCAAGCCCTTCAGAGGTGAATTCAACAGGCTCGGATGGTTCAGAGGGTCTTCACCGTTGGCGGGGGAGAGCATGAAGAAGGCGTTCTGGCAGCCATGACTTTGGGCTATTGCTTGGCTTTGCGCCCATTGCGCTTGCGGCGTGGTTTTTTGCTCCGCGATGGCTTTAAGGGTGTCGGTCAGGTCTGGGCGCATGGTGAATGGGTTTGGCTTTGTGAGGTTGTTCAGTGCATCTGCATCGTGGCCTAGAAAAGTACATTTTGGGATGCTATACTCGACAGGCTTAGCAGGAATTTCCCTGCAAGTTAATCGCAAACCAGTTCCTTCAAGGTGTTGCCTTTATGTTTGGCTCTGTTCAGAGCTTATTCGTTCAGGCAATGTGTGAACTGGATTTTAGACCCAACCTTTGGAGAAAAACCATGTCAGTTACCATGCGCGAAATGCTGGAAGCCGGTGTCCACTTTGGTCACCAAACTCGCTTCTGGAACCCCAAGATGTCTCCCTTCATCTTCGGTCACCGCAACAAAATCCACATCATCAACTTGGAAAAATCTTTACCGATGTTCCAAGACGCATTGAAGTTCGTCAAACAACTCTCTGCAAATCGCGGCAACGTCCTCATGGTGGGCACCAAACGCCAAGCCCGTGACACCGTGGCCGCTGAAGCTCAGCGCGCTGGCGTTCCTTACGTTGACCAACGCTGGTTGGGCGGCATGCTCACCAATTTCAAAACTGTCAAGACTTCCATCAAGCGCTTGAAAGACATGAAAGCCCAACAAGAAGTGGGCCTCGACGCTTTGAGCAAAAAAGAACAACTTATGTTCAAGCGCGAAATTGAAAAGCTTGAAAAAGACATCGGCGGCATTCAAGACATGGCCGCCTTGCCTGATGCCATTTTTGTGATCGACGTGGGTTATCACAAAATTGCCATTTTGGAAGCCAAAAAATTGGGCATTCCTCTCATCGGTGTGGTTGATTCCAACCACTCCCCCGAGGGCATCGACTACATCATTCCCGGCAATGACGACTCGTCCAAAGCGGTTGCTTTGTATGCGCGCGGCATTGCCGACGCCATCATCGAAGGCCGTGCCAACGCTGTTCAAGACGTGGTCAATGCAGTGGCTGCCGAAGGTGAAGACGAATTTGTTGAAGTGCAAGAAGCTGCTGTCTAATGCCCTTTCAATCTGAGAAAAGGGGCTTCTTGCCCCTTTTTTTTAACCTACCTAACTCTTTTCATTAACCCTTGTCATTGATCTCGATCCCACCATCGAAGACGAAACGGAGAAATTAAATATGACTGCCATTACCGCAAGCATGGTCGCTGAACTGCGTGCCAAAACCGACGCACCCATGATGGAGTGCAAAAAAGCGCTCACAGAAGCCGAAGGCGACATGGCAAAAGCCGAAGAATTGTTGCGCGTCAAATTGGGTACCAAAGCTGGCAAAGCTGCTTCCCGCGTCACCGCTGAAGGCGTGATCGTTGCATTCACAGAAGGCAACACTGGCGCCATGCTTGAAGTCAATTGCGAAACCGACTTCGTCACCAAAAACGACAGCTTCTTGGCCTTGGCCAATGCCGCTGCCAAATTGGCCGCCTTGAACAACCCAGCCGATGTGGCGGCGCTGGGCGAGTTGCCCTATGCCCAAGACGGCTTCGGTCCTACCTTGGAAGAAGTTCGCAAGGGCTTGATTGGCAAAATCGGCGAAAACATGAGCTTCCGTCGCTTCAAACGCGTGGCAGGTGGCGCTCAATTGGCCACCTACTTGCACGGCACCCGCATTGGTGTGTTGGTCGAATACGAAGGCAAAGAATCGGCCGCCAAAGACGTTGCCATGCACGTAGCCGCCATGAAGCCTGTGTCATTGACCAGCAGCGAAGTGCCAGCCGACCTGATTGAAAAAGAGCGCTCGGTGGCCACAGCCAAGGCGGCTGAATCTGGCAAGCCTGCCGACATCGCTGCCAAAATGATTGAAGGTTCTGTTCAGAAGTATCTGAAAGAAGTGTCTTTGAACAACCAACAATTCGTGAAAAACGACAAGCAAACTGTGGAGCAAATGCTCAAGGCTGAAGCCACTCAAGTGAAAGCTTTCACTTTGTTCGTGGTGGGCGAGGGCATTGAGAAGAAGGTCGACGACTTCGCCGCCGAAGTGGCTGCACAAGTGGCGGCTGCCCAAAACGCCGGCTAAATTCAGTTTGCATGAAGGCTCGTGTTCAGGTCGATTGACCTCAACCGAGCCCCAAACATTACAAATCAGGGTTTAAACCCAGGTTGACAGGGTCGCCCAAGGGTCGATTCAACGCTAAACTTAAATCTGTCTTTATCAGGAGCCCATCATGTCCATAGCCCAACCAGCCCATAAGCGTATTTTGCTCAAGCTGTCGGGTGAGGCCTTGATGGGGGACGATCAATTTGGCATCAACCGCGCCACCATCGTGCGCATGGTGGAAGAGATTGCCGAAATTACCCGCTTAGGTGTCCAAGTCGCGGTGGTCATTGGCGGCGGCAACATATTCAGGGGCGTGGCGGGCGGTGCGGTGGGCATGGACCGAGCCACTGCAGATTACATGGGCATGTTGGCCACCGTCATGAATGCCTTGGCCTTGGCCGACTCCATGGACAAAGCCGGCCTGACCGCACGCGTCATGTCGGCCATTGCCATTGAGCAGGTGGTTGAGCCCTATGTCCGACCCAAAGCACTGCAATATTTGGAAGAAGGCAAGGTGGTGATCTTTGCCGCAGGCACTGGCAATCCCTTCTTTACCACCGATACAGCGGCCGCCTTGCGCGGTGCAGAAATTGGTGCCGAGTTGGTCTTGAAGGCGACCAAGGTGGACGGTGTTTACTCGGCAGACCCCAAGAAAGATCCTAGCGCGACCCGCTACACCAAAATTTCTTTCGATGAGGCCATCAACAAAAACTTAGGCATCATGGACGCTACAGCCTTTGCACTGTGCCGCGATCAAAAATTGCCGGTCAAGGTCTTTTCAATCTTCAAGAATGGGGCCCTCAAACGCGTGGTCATGGGCGAAGACGAAGGCACCTTGGTCCACGCCTAATTTGCTTGAACCCTACAGCCTTGCTTTCGGAGAACATCATGAGCTTAGAAGACATCAAGAAAACAACCCAAACCAAAATGGATCAGTCCATTGCGGCGTTTAAAAACAACCTGACCAAAATCCGCACGGGCCGTGCCAATCCCGCCATTTTGGACACCATTCAGGTGGACTATTACGGAGCCATGCTGCCTTTGTCGCAAGTGGCCAACGTGTCGCTCATCGACTCGCGCACCATCAGCGTCCAGCCCTGGGAAAAAAACATGGGCGCCAAAATTGAAAAGGCCATTCGCGAAAGCGATCTGGGCCTCAACCCAGCGTCCATGGGCGATCTCATTCGAGTGCCGATGCCAGCCATGAGCGAAGAACGCCGCCGCGAGATGACCAAACTGGTTCGCACAGAAGGTGAAAATGCCAAAATTGCCATTCGCAATCTGCGCCGCGATGCCAACGAATCGGTCAAGAAATTAGTCAAAGACAAATTGGCTTCTGAGGACGAGCAAAAGCGTTCAGAGGCTGAAGTGCAAAAGGTCACCGACAAACACATTGCTGAAATTGACCAACTGGTGGCAGGCAAAGAGCAAGAGATCATGGCCGTTTGATGGCCGATTTTGGCAAGGGCAAATGTTAAAGCAACGCATCATCACGGCGTTGGCCATGTTGGCGGTCTTGTTGCCCGCTTTGTTCGCTGACTCTCCTCAAGCTTTCTTGATCCTCTCTGGCATGTTGGTCAGTGCAGGTGCTTGGGAATGGGCCAACATGAATGGCTTGAATCGCCCTCAATCCTTGGCATCGGGCTTGGTCTGCCTGGGCTTTTGTACGCTCTCAGCCTGGCTCGAATGGACGGCTCATACGGCTCCCCTTGTATGGTGGCTGGCAGGTGCAAGTTGGGTCGGTATCACCACCTGGATGTTGTTCAGGGGCGTGCAAGGCTGGGCCAAGTGGAATCGTTTTGTGCGCTGGGGTTTGGGTTTGATCATGCTTTGGTTGGCATGGCTGGCCATGGCCCAAGCACGCACCACCAGCGTCCAACTGCTGTTGTCTATTTTTTGCGTGGTCTGGGTGGCTGACGTTTGCGCCTATTTTTTTGGCAGGGCCTTGGGTGGCAAATTCGTTTCGCGCAAATTGGCGCCCATCGTCAGCCCAGGCAAAAGTTGGGAAGGGGTCATCGGCGGCTTGTTGGGCGTTTTTGCATTGGCCTTCGTTTGGATGCGGCTTGAAAAGCATTTCGAATGGCCAGGCGAAAACCTGTTCAGCCTCTTGTTGACCCACGGCGAAGTTTTGTGGGCCCTGAGTTTGGTCTTCCTCACCATGATGAGCGTGGTGGGTGATTTGGTGGAGTCCTTGGTCAAACGAAGCGCGGGCACCAAAGACAGCTCTCGTTTGTTGCCAGGCCATGGCGGTGTTCTTGACCGTTTGGACGCATTGCTTCCCACCTTGCCCATTGCGCTCATGTTGCTCAATTGGCCTTCGTTTTAGCCAGGCTTGAACCCATGAAACAAAACATCACCATCCTCGGTTCAACAGGATCCATTGGCACCAGCACCTTGGACGTGTTGGCTCGGCATTTGGATCGATACGCGGTATTTGCCCTGACAGCGTCGCAACAAGTTGACTTGATGTTGGAGCAATGTGCCCAGTTCAAACCCAAGTTTGCTGTCATGGTGCAAGAAGCCGCAGGGCTGGCCTTGGCGCAACGCGTCAAAGCCGAAAACTTGTCTGTTGAAGTGCTGTGGGGTCCTGAAGCACTCGATTTTGTGGCCTCACATGAGCAAGTGGATGCGGTCATGGCAGCCATCGTGGGCGCAGCAGGCTTATCGCCTTGCTTGTCGGCAGCCCATGCCGGCAAACGCTTGCTGTTGGCCAACAAAGAAGCCTTGGTGGTGGGCGGCGATGTGTTTCTCAAAGCTGTCAAAGAGGGCGGCGCTACCTTGTTGCCCATCGACAGTGAGCATTCGGCCGTGTTTCAGTCTTTGCCTGAAGACCCTCATACTTGGGCCGACCGAATTGATCGAATCATTTTGACGGCATCGGGCGGACCCTTTAGAACCCGCGACCCTGCGACCCTGATGAAGGTTACGCCCGAGGAGGCTTGTGCCCATCCCAATTGGGTCATGGGCCGCAAAATTTCTGTCGATTCCGCCACCATGATGAACAAAGCGCTCGAGGTGATCGAGGCACGCTATCTTTTTGGTGTTTCACCCGAGCAGTTGTCTGTGGTCATTCACCCGCAAAGCATCATTCACTCCATGGTGCAATACAAAGACACTTCGGTGGTGGCGCAATTGGGCACCCCCGACATGCGCGTGCCCATTGCTTACGGACTCAGCTGGCCCGAGCGAATCACTTCAGGCGCACAGGGCCTTGATTTTCACAATCTCAAAGCCATGAGCTTTGAAGCCATTGACGACCATGGTCATTCCGAAAGATTTCCCGGATTGCAGCTGGCTTGGCAAGCCCTCAAGGCCCCCTCGGGCACGTGCGCTGTGCTCAATGCAGCCAATGAAATTGCAGTGGCAGCTTTCTTGAACCATGAAATCAGGTTTGATCAAATTCATGCGGTCAACACCGAAACATTGGCCAAAGTCATTCCCCAATCACCCCAAAACTTGGCAGATCTTTTGAATTTGGACCTGATCAGTCGGGCACGTGCTTCTGAAGTGGTCAAAGCGTTTGGCGCACATTGAATTGGCACTGCTTTGCTAACGCTTGTTTCCTTTTTGTTTGCACTTACCGTGCTGATAGCCGTTCATGAATACGGCCACTATCGAATGGCCGTGGCATGCAAGGTGCCCGTGTTGGTTTTTTCTATTGGGTTTGGCAAGTCTGTTTACAGATGGCGTCCAAAGAATCCTAGGCTCGGACAAAATACGGAGTTTGTTTTGGGAGCCTTGCCGCTGGGCGGTTACATCCAAATGTTGGACAGTCGCGAAGCCACGGTGTTGCCCGAACAACTTCCTTTGGCTTTTGACCAGCGCAGTCTGAAGGTGAGAGCGGCGATTGTGGCCGCTGGTCCTTTGGCCAATTTGTGCTTGGCTGTGGTCTTGTTCAGCGCCGTATCTTGGTGGGGCCAGCCTCAGGCTTTGCCCATTTTGGCCAGTCCTTTGCCAGGCAGTTGGGCGGCCCAAGCTGGCCTTGAAGGGGGTGAGCGGGTTCAGAGCATTCAAATGGAGGGTGAAGAATCGGAAGACATCCAAAGTTTTCAATCTCTGTGGAGGGCTACGAGCCGTGCTGAATCTGAAGGCAGTTCCATGCGCTGGTCGATCGCACGTGACAACAGCAACAAATTGTTTGAGTTGGAAATTCCTTCACCCCAACAACTCAAATTACTGCGCAGCACCCCAGCCAGCCAAGCGCAAGGACAAGTTGATCAAAACCATTGGCAAGATTTGGGTTTTCGTGGCCCTTCAGCCCGGCCCCTGATTGGCCGCATCGAGCCTGGTTCCGCTGCCGAAGTGTCTGGCTTGCAACCAGGCGATGTGGTGTTGCGGGTGGATGGCAGGGTCGTTGCAGATGCGCAGCAACTTCGCGATTGGATCAGGGCCGAGCCCCTGGACCCCCTTCATTCGCCCTTGTGGGACATTGATCGCCATGGAAGAGTTCTCAGCTTGTCTGTCGTACCGCAGTTGGGCACAGCTTCAAGCTCAGGCGGTTTAGCCCTTGCAGGGCCTGTTCGGCGTATTGGCGCTGTGGTGGGTGCGCCGCCCCAAACCTTGTGGGTCAGCCTAGGGTTTGTGGAGGGTCTTCAGCAGGGCTTCGGGCAGGTCAAACAAATTAGCCTTCTGACATTGAATCTCATCGGCAAAATGCTCTCAGGAACGGCTTCCTCTAAGCATCTGAGTGGCCCCTTGACCATTGCGGAGCAGGCGGGGCAGTCTGCTCAGATGGGTTTTTCAGCGTATGTCAGCTTTTTGGCGCTCGTTAGCGTTAGTTTGGGACTGTTAAATCTATTGCCGCTTCCCATGTTGGATGGGGGTCACCTGATGTATTATCTTTGGGAGTCTTTGACTGGTAATCCGGTTTCTGTTGCTTGGCAGCAGGGTTTGCAAAAAGTGGGTCTTGCCTCGTTGATATTCATCATGTCCTTGGCCTTATTCAATGATCTGTCTCGACTCTTTAATTAATTCAAACGCATGAACTTTTTCCCCTTTCGATTCCGCTTGAGTCAACTTTCAGTCTTGTTGATGGCCACATTCACCGGTTTCTCTTCATGGGCTCTCGAGCCCTTCAAGCTCAAAGACATCCGCATTGAAGGCCTCCAACGTGTGGAGTCGGGTACTGTGTTTGCTTCCTTGCCTTTTCGCATTGGCGACTTTTACAACGACGATTCCGGTGCGGCGGCCATCAGGGCCTTGTTTGCCTTGGGCTTGTTCAAAGACGTGCGTCTCGATGCGCAAGACGATGTGTTGGTGGTGATCGTCGAAGAACGTCCCTCTATTTCAGAAGTCGAATGGGTCGGCCTCAAAGAGTTTGACAAAGAAGTGCTGGTCAAAGCTCTCAAGGATGTGGGCATTTCAGAAGGTCGTCCTTTTGACAAAGCCCTGGCAGACAAAGCTGAACAAGAGTTAAAGCGCCAATACATCACGCGCAGTTTATATGGCGCAGAAGTGGTGACCACGGTCACACCCGTCGATCGCAATCGCGTTAAATTGACTTTTACCGTCACCGAAGGCGGGCCCTCCAAAATCAAAGAAATCAGGATCATTGGCAATCAATCCATCTCTGAGGACACGCTCAAAGACCAGTTCAATTTGGACGTGGGCGGCTGGCTCAGCTGGTACACCAAGTCTGATCGATATTCGCGCACCAAGCTCAATGCCGACCTAGAAACCTTGCGCTCTTACTACTTGTCCCGAGGCTTCCTAGAGTTCCGGGTCGACTCGACCCAAGTGACCATATCTTCAGACAAGCAAGAAATTTCCATCGCCATCAATGTGACGGAGGGTGAGCGATTTGTGGTTTCAGGGGTTCAACTCGAAGGCAATTATTTGGGCAAAGAAGACGAGTTCAAGGCCCTGGTCAAGATTGGGCTGGGGCAGCCTTACAACGCAGAGACTGTCTCTGATACCACCAAAGCATTCACCGATTACTTTGGCAAATTTGGGTTTGCTTTTGCTCGAATCGATGCGCGTCCGGAAATTGACAGAGTCAACAACCGAGTCAATTTTGTGTTGCAAGCCGATCCGTCTCGCAGGGCTTACGTGCGGCGTATCAATGTGGCAGGCAACAATCGCACCCGTGATGAAGTGATCAGGCGCGAGTTCAGGCAATTGGAAGCCGCTTGGTACGATGGCGACAAAATCAAGTTGTCGCGTGACCGCGTAGACCGTTTGGGGTTCTTTACCGAAGTCAACATTGAAACGCAAGAGGTGCCCGCAACCACCGATCAGGTTGACTTAACCATTACCGTGATTGAAAAACCCACGGGCAGTGTCACCTTGGGTGCTGGTTTCTCATCCACCGAAAAAGTGGCCTTGTCATTTGGTATCCGGCAGGAAAACGCTTTTGGATCTGGCAATTATTTGGCCACCGAGATCAACACCAGCAGGTACAACAAAACCATTGTGATCAGTACCACCGATCCTTATTTCACGCCCGAGGGTATCTCGCGCACCGTTGATGTCTTCAGCCGAACCTCTAGGCCCTACCTCGGCGATCTCAATGCCTACAGCTTGGTCAATACCGGTGCGGGAACCCGATTTGGTGTTCCATTTAGCGAAATTGACACCGTCTATTTCGGCATGAATTACGAGCAAACTTCCATTCACCCAGGTACCAATTTGCCCAACGCCTATGTGTCCTACATGCAGCAGTTTGGCTACACCAGTACCTCGATCCCTTTCACAGTGGGTTGGGCTCGCGATGGTCGTGACAGTGCTCTGGTGCCCACCCGAGGTGTCTTTCAACGATTCAACTCAGACATGAGCACCATGGGTGATGCCAGGTACCTGCGCACCAACTATCAGATTCAGCAATACACGCCCTTAACTAAAAAGTACACTTTGGCGCTCAATGCCGACCTGGGCTGGGGTCAAGGCCTTGGTGGCCGCCCTTACCCTTTGTTTAAAAACTACTTTGTCGGGGGCTTGGGCAGTGTGCGAGGCTTCCAACAATCGACGTTGGGCCCCACTGACAGCAGCAACAGTTTGTTCTTGGGCGGGTCGAAAAAAATTGTGATGAACGCCGAATTGTTGGCACCTTTCCCAGGCGCTGGCAACGACAGAACCCTGAGACTTTTTGCCTTTACCGACGCAGGTCGTGCTTTTGGCGAAAACGAAAAGGTCACTTTGAGTGAGCTGCGTGCCTCTGTCGGCCTGGGTTTAAGTTGGATTTCACCCATGGGCCCTTTGCGCTTTTCTTACGGAATTCCTGTGAAGCATCAGGTTACGGATAAAATGCAGAAATTGCAATTCCAAATTGGAACTTCTTTTTAATGAAAACACTTCGTCAATTCTCACAAGTTTGCCTTTTGTCTTTGGGTGCACTGGGCGCTACGGCCTATGCCCAGGAATTTAAAATTGGGTTTGTCAACACCGATCGCATCTTCCGCGAGGCCAGCACTGCCAAGACGGCGCAAGTCAAGTTGGAACAAGAGTTTTCCAAGCGCGAAAAAGAGCTGGTTGATTTCAACAACACGCTTAAAACGGCTTCCGACAAGTTCGAGCGCGAAGCACCCACCTTGTCAGAATCTCAGCGCGCTGCCCGTCAAAAACAATTGATGGAACAAGACCGCGAATTTCAGCGTAAGCGCAGGGAGTTTCAAGAAGACCTGAACACGCGCAAAAACGAAGAACAGCAATTGGTCATTGAACGCGCCAATTTGGCTGTGAAGAAGGTGGCTGAAACTGAAAAGTTTGACGTTATTTTCCAAGAAGCCGTGTACATCAATCCCAAGCACGACATCACAGACAAAGTGATCAAATCTCTGAACGCAACGTCCGGCAAGTAACTGCCCCAGAGTCTGGACACGTTTTGTGCTGTCACTTGGAGACATTGTTGAGGCCCTAGGCGGTCGCCTTCACGGTAGTCCCCAAGTTTCAATCCAAAATTTGGCCCCGCTTGAAACTGCGGGTGCCCAAGATTTAAGTTTTTTAAGTCATCCCAAGTTTCAATCCCAGTTGCCGCTCTCCAAGGCGGCCTGTGTCATTGTGTCACCTCAGTTTCAAGAAGTGGCAATGACCCGCGGTGCTTGCATCGTGACCGATGATCCCTACCATTATTTTGCGCGCCTCACCCAATATTGGAAGAAGCAAACGAGGCCGTCGTCGCCTTTAAGAATTCACCCCAGTGCCGTGATCGATCCCGAAGCTTGGGTGGCCGATTCTGCCATTATTGGGCCCCTCTGCGTGGTTGAGCGCGGCGCCAAATTGGGAGCTCATTCTGAGCTCAAGTCGAGGGTCACTTTGGGCGAAAACTGCCAAATTGGAGAGCGCTGTTTGGTTCATTCGGGCGTGGTCATTGGTGCAGATGGTTTCGGCTTTGCCCAGCACCAAGGTGCCTGGGTCAAAATAGAACAGCTTGGCAACGTCAAGATTGGGAATGATGTAGAAATTGGCGCCAACACGTGCATCGACCGGGGTGCTTTGCAAGATACTGTCATTGAAGATGGCGTGAAGCTAGACAACTTAATTCAAATTGGCCACAACGTTCATGTTGGCAAAAACACGGCCATGGCCGGCTGTGTCGGTGTGGCGGGAAGTGCGCGCATTGGCGCAAATTGCACTGTGGGCGGTGGTGCCATCATTCTGGGCCACTTGAGCTTGGCCGATGGTGTTCATATTTCCGCGGCTTCTGTGGTCACGCGTTCAATCCATCAGCCAGGTCTGTACACGGGGCTTTTTCCCATCGACGACAATGCAAGCTGGGAAAAAAATGCTGCTAGCCTGAAGCAGCTTCACAAACTGCGCGATCGCATCAAATCGTTGGAGGCCACCAGCCCCCAGCCACCTACTCAGGAACAATGACCATGATGGACATCTATCAAATTCTCAAACAACTGCCGCACCGATATCCCATTTTATTGGTAGACCGTGTACTGGAAATTGAAAAAGGTGTGCGCATCAAGGCCTTGAAAAATGTGTCCGTTAACGAACCCTATTTTTCGGGGCATTTCCCACAGCGGCCTGTCATGCCGGGTGTGTTGATGCTCGAGGCCTTGGCGCAAGCCGCGGCCCTGTTGGCGTTCGACACTTTGGGCCAAAAGCCAGACGACAACACCGTTTATTACTTTGCTGGCATCGACGGCGCACGGTTTAAGCGTCCTGTTGAACCTGGCGACCAACTCATTTTGGAAGTAGAGCTTGACCGCATGAAGTCGGGCATTTTTAAATTCAAAGCGCGTGCCAAGGTGGGTGAAGAAATTGCGGTTGAGGCCGATCTGATGTGCACCATGCGCAAGGTTTCTTGATTGAATCCCGACATGAACCGCATTCACGCCTCGGCCATCATCGACCCATCGGCCCAACTCGACAGCAGTGTTTCGGTAGGGGCTTTCACCGTCATTGGCCCACACGTTCAAATTGATGCAGGCACCTCAGTGGCCAGCCATTGCGTCATTGAAGGTCACACCATCATTGGCAAAGACAACAAAATATTTCAATTCAACTCCTTGGGTGCCATTCCCCAAGACAAGAAATATGCAGGTGAGCCCTGCCAGCTCGTCATTGGCGATCGCAACACCATTCGTGAGTTTTGCACCTTCAATATCGGCTCCCCAGGCGACCAAGGTGTCACCCGAGTGGGCAACGACAATTGGATCATGGCCTACGTGCATTTGGCCCACGATTGCCAGATTGGCAGCCACACTATTTTTGCCAACAACACCCAACTGGCAGGTCATGTGCATGTGGATGACTGGGTTATTTTGGGCGGCTTCACCGTGGTGCACCAGTTTTGTCGCCTGGGGGCACACAGCTTCACGGCCATGAACTCCTTGCTGTTTGCCGACCTGCCGCCCTTCGTGATGGCTCAGGGCCAACCCGCTCAAGCGCGCTCCATGAATTTTGAGGGCTTGCGCCGCCGCGGGTTTTCTGCAGATCGAATTGCCGCCGTGAAAGCGATGCACAAATCTTTGTACCGCCAACAACTGACATTGGCTCAAGCACAAACTGAGATTGAACAGCTGACGCAGCAATATCCCCAAGCCAAGCCCGATGTTGAAATGATGCTGACGTTCTTGAAAGCATCCTTACCCGAGCGCGGCATTGTTCGTTAAATGAAATGCATTTGAATGACATGACACAACTTGAAGAAGCCCCGGATGGGGCTTTTTCCATGGCCATGGTGGCCGGCGAGTCGTCGGGCGATTTGTTGGCGGGTCTCATGTTGGAAGGGGTCAAGCATGAATGGCCACATGCCCACTTGTATGGCATCGGGGGCGCGCGCATGGAAGCGCAAGGCTTCAAAGCCTTATGGTCATCCGACAAATTGGCTGTGCGCGGCTATGTGGAAGTGCTGCGTCATTACCGAGAGATTGTGGGCATTCGCAATGCATTCAAACAACAACTTCTAAAGCAGCCGCCCAGTGTTTTTGTGGGCATTGATGCGCCCGATTTCAACCTCGATTTAGAGCACGATCTCAAACAAGCAGGCATTCCAACGGTTCATTTTGTGTGCCCCTCTATTTGGGCCTGGCGCGCTGAGCGCATTGAAAAAATCAAGCGCAGTGTCGACCACTTGCTTTGCATCTTCCCATTCGAAACTCAATTGCTGCATTCTCACGGCATCCCTGCCACTTATGTAGGCCATCCTTTGGCGCAAGCCATCCCCATGCATGTCGACACTTTGAAAGCCCGATACGAATTAAGGCTCGATCCCGATCGACCTGTGGTGGCTTTGTTGCCGGGCAGTCGCGTATCTGAAATTCAATACTTGGCCGCGCGATTTTTCAAGGCGGCCATGATTCTTGCCAAGCAGCAACCCCGCATACAGTTTGTCATGCCGGCTATGCCATCTTTGGTCGTCCGCATAGAACAAATCAAAGATCAGGTGGGCGCTTCCAACGTCCTTGTATTGAAGGGGCAATCGCATGCAGCGTTGGCGGCTTGTGATGTCACGCTCATTGCCAGTGGCACAGCCACACTGGAAGCCGCGCTGTTTAAAAAACCCATGGTCATTGCCTACAACATGCATTGGCTCAGCTGGCAGCTGATGAAGCGCAAAAAGTTGCAACCCTGGGTGGGCCTGCCCAACATTCTGGCGCAAGACTTTTGCGTGCCTGAGCTCTTGCAAGATCAGGCGACGCCCGAAAACATGGCAAAGGAAGTGATGGTCTGGCTCAATTCGCCCGCCAAAGTCCAAGCCTTGGTAGGCCGATTCGAAAACATGCACCAAAGTTTAACGCGTGATACCCCCACGCTAGCCGCACATGCCATCCAAACGCTTGTTAAAGCCTGAGCAGGTTAGCCTTGCATTCGATGCGCCCGGTTTGTTGGCCGGCGTCGACGAAGCGGGGCGCGGGCCGCTGGCGGGATCGGTGGTGGCTGCAGCAGTGATTCTGGATGAGCTCAAACCCATTCGTGGATTGGCAGACTCCAAGAAGCTCAGCGCTAAAACCCGCGAGAGATTGTTTGATGAAATCCGGGCCAAGGCTTTGTGTTTTGCCATTGCGGAGGCCAGCGTCGCTGAAATTGATCAACTGAATATTTTGCAAGCCACGCTGCTGGCCATGCAGCGTGCTGTTGAAGCCCTGCGACTCAAGCCCACTTTGGTGCTGGTTGATGGCAACCGCTTGCCCATTTTGGATGTTCGCGCAGAGGCCATTGTGAAGGGCGATGAGAAGGTTCAAGAAATCTCAGCCGCCTCTATTTTGGCCAAGGTTCACCGTGATCGCATGTGTCAAGACATGCACGCCCAATTTCCCCAATATGGTTTTGATGCTCACAAAGGTTATGGCACAGCGCAGCATTTGCAAGCACTTCGAACATGGGGCATTACACCGTTTCATCGCAAAACATTTGCGCCCGTTTTTCAAGCGATGCAGTCAGGTCCATCTTCATGATGCACATTAGCTCCAAGGACAACCCCCGTCTCAAAATGATTCGTCGGCTGGTTCAAGACCCGCAGGCCTATCGCAAATTGGAATGGATGTGGTTGGAAGGCGATCACCTTTGTACGGCGGCAAGAAGTCGAGGTGTTCAACCCGATTTGGCTATTTTTTGCGAATCCGTTTGGCCCGCTGCAGAGTTTGAATGGGCTCAAAGTAGCTCAGATGTTTGGGTGGTGCCAGACAAGCTTTTTGAGAGCTTCAGTGGATTGGAGTCGCCTGCCAAAATGGGTTTTTTAATGGCGGTGCCCCAGCCCCCCGAGCTTGACCCCTTGGCGCCCACCGTGGTGCTCGACCGCTTGCAAGATGCAGGCAATGTGGGTGCCATTTTGCGCAGTGCATCAGCTTTTGGTTTTCGACAAATTTTGGCCATGAAGGGCAGTGCAGGGCTATGGTCTTCTAAAGTTTTGCGGGCCGGCATGGGCGCTCACTTTGGGCTCAAACTGATTGAGCAAGCTTCTCTCGAGCACGTCCTGGCCCTTAAATTGCCGCTGCTGGGGACCGATGTGCATGCGGGTTCCTTTTTGCACGATCTCCTTTTTCAAGCAAAGCTGCCAAGGCACTGTGCATGGCTGATGGGCCACGAAGGGCAGGGTGTCAGCGCCGAACTCATGGGCTTGGTGAGTCAGAAAGTCAGAATTTCTCAACCGGGTGGAGAAGAATCATTGAATGTGGCCACGGCTGCGGCCATCTGCATGCATGCCAGTGCCACGTCCCCTGCGGTTTTTTAACGGGGTCTGTGGTGCACCATGGGTGCGGTCGCGCATTAAAAAATCAGCCTGATCAAGCCCATCCCAGTCTAGACAGGCGGCTATAATGAGAGGCTTTCCCGCATCAACCTGTACGCACCCGCTCATCACAAGCCATTTCCCTTCTAAAGCAGCCATAAAGAAAGCCTTCCAAGGTGAATCTTGCGCGTGCTGGGGCGTACCCGAACCAAACCGGAGAACCCAGTGCTTTTGTCTCTTCAGGGAACCTTCCCACTAGCCATTTTGGCGCTTGCAGACGGCACGGTCTTTGTCGGTAACTCGATTGGAGCCACGGGCTCCACAGTGGGTGAGGTGGTTTTCAATACCTCTCTCACCGGCTATCAAGAAATCCTCACTGACCCTAGCTACTGCCAGCAGATCGTGACCCTCACGTATCCGCACATTGGCAACTACGGCGTCAATCCTGAGGATGTTGAATCCGACAAAGTCCATGCATCGGGTCTGATCATCAAAGATCTGCCCATGGTCGCAAGCAATTTCCGCTCAACCGAAACGCTGTCGGCTTACTTGTCACGCAGTGGCACTGTGGCCATTGCCAACATCGATACCCGCAAACTGACCCGCCTGTTGCGCACCCAGGGTGCCCAAAACGGCGCCATCGTGGCGTTGGCCTCAGGTCAAACAGTCACCCCCGAACTGACTGCGCAAGCTGTTGCTGCAGCCAATGGGGCGCCTGCCATGGCTGGTTTGGACTTGGCCCAAAAGGTCACCGTCTCTGCTGCCTACGATTGGACCGAGTCCGAGTGGAAATTGGGCAGCGGCTATGGCCAACAAACAACCCCTCGCTTCCATGTGGTGGCTTACGACTTTGGCGTCAAGAAAAACATCTTGCGCATGCTGGCCGAGCGCGGCTGCAAAGTGACAGTGGTACCCGCCAAGACGCCTGCCGCCGAAGTGCTGAAGCACAAGCCCGATGGCATCTTCTTGTCCAACGGCCCTGGCGATCCAGAGCCCTGCGACTACGCCATTGCGGCGGCCAAAGAACTGATCGAAACCGGTATCCCTACTTTTGGTATTTGCTTGGGTCACCAAATCATGGCCTTGGCCAGCGGTGCCAAAACTTTCAAGATGAAGTTTGGTCATCACGGGGCCAACCACCCGGTCAAAGACCTCGATACCGGTCGCGTGTCCATCACCAGCCAAAACCACGGTTTTGCAGTAGATGAAAAAACCTTGCCTGCCAATCTGCGCGCCACGCACGTGTCTTTGTTTGACGGCACCTTGCAAGGCTTGGCGCGTACCGACAAACCCGCGTTCTGTTTCCAAGGTCACCCCGAGGCCTCTCCAGGTCCTCACGACATTGCCTATCTCTTCGATCGCTTCATCAACTTGATGGAGACCAAATAACATGCCAAAGCGGACCGACCTCAAAAGCATTCTCATCATTGGCGCAGGCCCCATCATCATTGGTCAAGCCTGCGAGTTCGACTACTCTGGTGTGCAAGCTTGTAAAGCTTTGCGTGAAGAGGGTTACAAAGTCATTTTGATCAACAGCAACCCCGCCACGATCATGACCGACCCCGCCACGGCGGACGTCACCTACATCGAACCCATCACATGGCAAACGGTTGAGAAGATCATTGCCAAAGAGCGCCCCGATGCCATCCTGCCCACCATGGGTGGCCAAACGGCGCTCAACTGCGCGCTCGATTTATGGCGCCATGGTGTGCTCGACAAATACAAGGTTGAGCTCATTGGTGCCACCCCCGAAGCCATCGACAAAGCGGAAGACCGCTTGAAGTTCAAAGATGCCATGACCAAAATTGGACTGGGGTCTGCGCGCTCGGGCATTGCCCACAGCATGGACGAAGCTTGGGACGTGCAGCGCACCGTTGGCTTTCCCACCGTCATTCGCCCCAGCTTTACCTTGGGCGGCACAGGCGGCGGTATTGCCTACAATCCTGAAGAATTTGAGACCATCTGCAAACGCGGTTTGGAAGCGTCTCCCACCAACGAACTGCTCATTGAAGAGTCATTGCTCGGTTGGAAAGAATACGAGATGGAAGTGGTGCGCGACAAGGCGGACAACTGCATCATCATTTGCTCAATTGAGAACTTGGACCCCATGGGCGTGCACACCGGCGACTCCATCACGGTAGCGCCTGCGCAAACCCTCACCGACAAGGAATATCAAATCATGCGGAACGCCAGCTTGGCTGTGTTGCGCGAGATTGGTGTTGATACCGGTGGCTCTAACGTGCAGTTCTCCATCAATCCCGAAGACGGCCGCATGGTGGTCATTGAGATGAACCCGCGTGTCTCACGTTCTTCTGCATTGGCATCCAAAGCCACTGGTTTTCCGATTGCCAAAGTGGCGGCCAAACTGGCTGTGGGCTATACGCTCGATGAGTTGCGCAACGAAATCACCGGCGGTGCCACACCCGCCAGTTTTGAGCCCAGCATCGATTACGTGGTCACCAAGATTCCGCGCTTTGCGTTCGAAAAATTCCCCACAGCCGACAGCCGCCTCACAACACAGATGAAGTCGGTGGGCGAGGTGATGGCCATGGGCCGCACTTTCCAAGAGTCTTTCCAAAAAGCCTTGCGTGGTTTGGAAGTGGGCGTCGATGGCTTGAACGAAAAAACACAAGACCGAGAAGTGCTGGAAAAAGAATTGGGCGAGCCAGGTCCCGATCGCATTTGGTATGTGGGCGATGCATTCGCCATGGGCCTCAGCGTCGATGAGGTGTTCAACCTCACCAAAATTGACCCTTGGTTCTTGGTACAAATTGAAGACATCGTCAAGATTGAACTTGAACTTGAAACCACCAACCTCAAAGCCATCACAGTCGATGAACTGCGTGCTTTGAAGAAAAAAGGTTTCTCAGATCGCCGCTTGGCCAAGTTGCTCAAAACAACGGAACATGAAGTGCGCGCGCAGCGCCACGCCATGAATGTGCGTCCCGTTTACAAGCGGGTCGACACGTGTGCTGCCGAGTTTTCAACCGACACGGCGTACATGTATTCCACTTATGAAGATGAGTGCGAAGCCGAACCCACCCATAATAAAAAGATCATGGTCTTGGGTGGCGGTCCTAACCGAATTGGTCAAGGCATTGAGTTTGACTATTGCTGCGTGCACGCCGCTTTAGCCATGCGCGAAGATGGTTACGAAACCATCATGGTCAACTGCAACCCAGAAACAGTTTCAACCGATTACGACACCTCAGATCGACTGTATTTTGAGCCCCTTACTTTGGAAGACGTGCTTGAAATTGTTGACAAAGAAAAGCCAATCGGCGTGATCGTTCAATACGGTGGTCAAACACCTTTGAAGTTGGCCCTCGGTTTGGAAGCCGCTGGCGTGCCCATCATCGGTACCAGCCCCGACATGATTGACGCCGCAGAAGACCGCGAGCGTTTCCAAAAGTTATTGCACGAGTTGGGCCTGCGCCAGCCGCCCAATGCCACAGCCCGCACCGAACCCGAAGCTTTGGAAAAAGCCGCTGCCTTGGGTTACCCCTTGGTGGTTCGTCCCAGCTACGTGCTGGGCGGCCGTGCCATGGAAATTGTTCACGAGCAACGCGACCTCGAGCGCTACATGCGTGAAGCAGTGAAGGTCAGCAACGATTCACCCGTGCTGCTCGATCGTTTCTTGAACGACGCCATTGAGTGCGATGTCGACTGCATTCGCGACTCTGAAGGCAAGACCTTCATTGGGGGCGTGATGGAGCACATTGAACAAGCTGGCGTTCACAGTGGCGACTCTGCTTGCTCCCTGCCGCCCTACAGCCTCAGTGCAGCCACCATCGATGAACTCAAGCGTCAATCAGCGGCCATGGCCGGTGCTTTGAATGTGGTGGGTTTGATGAACGTACAGTTTGCCATTCAGCACGTCGATGGCAAAGATGTTATCTATGTGTTGGAAGTGAACCCACGTGCATCACGCACAGTGCCTTATGTGTCTAAGGCCACTGGCATTCAATTGGCCAAAGTGGCGGCGCGCTGCATGGCTGGCCAAAGTTTGGCATCACAGGGCATCACCAAAGAAGTCACACCCCCTTATTTCAGCGTCAAAGAAGCGGTTTTCCCTTTTGTGAAGTTCCCTGGTGTTGACACCATCCTGGGCCCTGAAATGAAGTCCACGGGCGAAGTCATGGGCGTGGGGAAAACTTTTGGTGAAGCTTTTGTCAAAAGCCAAATGGGCGCAGGGACCAAATTGCCTAGGTCAGGCAAAGTGTTTTTAACTGTGAAAAACACCGACAAACCTCGTGCTGTCAAAATTGCAAGCGATTTGGTCGCCCAAGGTTTTGAAGTCTTTGCCACCAAAGGAACTGCTGCTGCCATAGCGGCACAAGGCGTCAAGGTTCAGCCAGTCAACAAAGTGACCGAAGGACGCCCTCACATTGTTGACATGATCAAGAACAACGAAATTGTGCTGGTGATCAACACGGTGGAGGAACGGCGCAATGCCATTGCCGACTCTCGCGCCATCAGAACTTCTGCCTTGTTGGCACGCGTGACCACGTTTACTACAATTGCCGGCGCAGAAGCGGCGGTTGAAGGCATGAAATACTTGGACAATCTGGATGTCATTTCGGTCCAAGAAATGCATGCCATGTTGACCCCATAAGAAACCATTGGAGACACTCACTTGGCTACTATTCCTATCACCCTGCGTGGCGCAGAAAAGCTCAAAGCAGAGCTGCATCAATTGAAAACCGTCGAGCGTCCATGGGTGATCAACGCCATTGCCGAGGCTCGCGCACAAGGCGATTTAAGTGAAAACGCCGAGTACGACGCAGCCAAAGACCGACAAGGTTTTGTAGAGGGTCGAATTCAAGAGGTTGAGGGCAAACTGTCGGCGGCTCAAATCATCGACCCTTCATCTGTCGATGCGGGCGGCCGTGTGGTTTTTGGTGCCACCGTGGAGTTAGAAGAGGAGAGCTCCGGCGAGGTGGTCAAGTATCAAATTGTGGGTGAAGACGAAGCCGATCTCAAATTGGGCTTGATCAACATCAGCAGCCCTATTGCGCGCGCGCTCATTGGCAAAGAAGAAGGCGATGTGGCTGTCGTTCAAGCACCGGGTGGTGAAAAGCGCTACGAAATTGTGGCCGTCTCTTACATCTAATGGGTGTTCGCGGTCGGTCACCCAAGGCACTCTTCGGAGTGCCTTTTTTTATTCTGTCCAGTGTTCAGCCACCCAAAGCGCGGGCTTGATGAATCTGAATTTTCGATTGCGTTTGCCAGCCAAAGCATCGGGTGGATTGCACTCGCCATGAAAAATCACAATGCGTGCATTGCTTGGAATTTGAGGCGCGGTCCAATAATTGGTGGGCCATCTTGGAATGCTGTGGTATTTGAAACTCGGGCACCAATCGGATGGCCAGTAAGCCAATTTTCCTTGGCGGTGCATGAAGTCCGAAAGATAAGCCTGTTCATTCCTGAATGCTTTTCGAATGCTGTCAAAGTTTTGTCGAAAGTATGCCAAAACATCGGGGTGCGCTCCCAGCTCGTATCTGTAAACAGACGAATTGCCAGTGATGCGCCACGGTCTTTTGTAATCGTGAATGATCACAAAGTCGCCGGGAATTTCAAAGAAGCCATCGAGGCTGCCCACAATCACCACGTCCACATCCAAAAACAAGGCTGTGCCGCGCAGGCCATGAAGATCTTGCGCGAATGAGGCCAGCTTGGTCCAGCCGCGCTCAGGAATACCCAAAGGTAAATCCAGCGCTGGAATGGGCAAGCATTGAACTTCACTTCGAATACCATTGGGATCGTCGGTAAGGCAAACCATGTTGAAGTCGCCAGCAAGGTGCCGGCGCACCATGGCATACAAACGGTTCACGTACTCGGGGCCGTACTTGGTGCCCCATTTCATGCAAATGATGTGCCGCTGTGAGGGATGCTCCTGCGCAGTCATGGTTGCTGAATCCATCTAAGGGTCAAGCTTGGTTGCTTTTTTTAATCGACTTTTGCTTGACCTTGGCACGCTTGACCTGGCCGCCAGCCGTCAGCCGTTGATTCCCCAAAACCCGCAATGTTTTGACTTCGGGTCGTTGGCCGCCTCGACTGCTGTACTTCAGCACCTTAAAATCTCGGGGCCCGGCCATCCGATCTTCAGAGACGGTTTTTTCCTTTTCTGGGATGGGGCGCCACAGCACCAACAATTTGCCGATGTGCTGAATGGGCGCAGCGCTCAGGTCGTCGGCCAGTGTGTTCAACATGATTTCTCGAGCCGCCCTGTCGTCTCCCAAGACTCTGATCTTGATCAAGCCATGAGCCTTGAGGGCTGCTTCGGTTTCTTTCACAACAGCGGGCGTGAGGCCATCGTTGCCAATCATGACAACGGGGTCGAGGTGGTGTGCTTCGGCTCGATGAAACTTGCGTTGGGCGGGAGTCAATTGAATTTGGGGCATGGCGCTATTATCCCTGCTTGAACGGAAGAACATGAAAGTAAAAACCAAAAGTAAAAAAGTCAATAAGTCGTGGTTGAACGATCACGTCAATGACCCCTATGTCAAATTGGCCAAAAAAGAGGGCTATCGGGCGCGGGCTGCCTACAAATTGAAAGAAATTGACGAAACTTTTGGGCTCATCAAACCTGGCAATTTGGTCGTTGACTTGGGTTCAGCGCCCGGCGCTTGGAGCCAGTACGTCCGCCGCAGACTGTCACCCCAAGGCGCCGCTGTGGGAGATTTGAACGGCACCATCTTGGCTGTCGATCTGTTGGCCATGGAGCCTGTGGAAGGTGTTCAATTCATTCAAGGCGACTTTACAGAGGCAGAAGTCTTGTCCCAAATGCAAGCGATCATTGGCGATCGTCCTGTGGATGTGGTGGTGTCTGACATGGCGCCCAACTTGTCGGGCATTGACTCGGTGGACGCAGCCCGAATTGCGCACCTCATTGAATTGGCTGTTGAGTTTGCCCAGATGCATCTCAAACCTCAGGGTGCCTTGGTGGTCAAAGTGTTTCATGGCAGTGGCTACAGCCAGCTTGTGAAGCTCTTTAAGGACTCATTCAAGGTGGTCAAACCCATCAAACCCAAGGCGTCCCGTGACAAATCTTCTGAACAGTTTTTAGTGGGCATCGAGCCTAAAAACAGAGCCACTTCCTGAGCAGTGTTGCTTTGATCACGCTTTAGAACAAATTTCCTTGCACTTTTAAGGCTTAGTCTAGGGAATTTAAGGTTTCTTTACTTTCAAAAGCCTAGAATGTTCCTTCACTAGACGATAAATGGGAGCTCTTCTTGAACAACCCCTGGTTTTCCAAGATTGCCGTATGGCTTGTGATTGGCATGGTGCTTTTCACTGTTTTCAAACAATTTGACAACCGCACGGGTGCGGGGTCTGGTTATTTGGGTTATTCCGACTTCCTAGAAGAAGTTCGAGGCAATCGCATTAAAACTGCCACCATCCAAGAGGGGCAGGGCGGCACCGAAATCGTGGCCACCACCACAGACGATCGAAGGATTAAAACAACTGCCACCTACCTCGACCGAGGCTTGGTGGGTGATCTGATTGCCAATGGCGTCAAGTTCGACGTTAAACCTCGCGAAGAAGGCTCGCTCCTCATGAGCTTGTTGGTCAGCTGGGGCCCCATGTTGTTGCTCATTGGCGTTTGGATTTACTTCATGCGTCAAATGCAGGGCGGCGGTAAAGGCGGTGCATTCAGCTTTGGCAAGAGCAAGGCCCGTATGCTCGATGAAAACGCCAATCAAGTTACCTTTGCCGATGTCGCAGGTTGCGATGAGGCCAAAGAAGAAGTCAAAGAAGTGGTCGACTTCCTCAAAGATCCTGGTCGTTTCCAAAAATTGGGCGGACGCATTCCCCGCGGCTTGCTGCTGGTTGGCCCACCGGGTACCGGCAAAACACTGCTGGCCAAGAGCATCGCAGGCGAGGCCAAAGTGCCTTTCTTCAGCATCTCAGGTTCAGACTTTGTCGAAATGTTTGTGGGCGTCGGTGCAGCCCGGGTTCGCGACATGTTCGAGAATGCCAAGAAAAATGCACCTTGCATCATTTTCATCGACGAAATTGATGCTGTGGGTCGCCAGCGTGGCGCTGGATTGGGCGGCGGCAACGACGAACGCGAACAAACTCTCAACCAAATGTTGGTTGAAATGGACGGCTTTGAAACCAATTTGGGCGTGATTGTGGTGGCTGCCACCAACCGCCCCGACATCCTAGACGCCGCTCTGTTGCGCCCCGGTCGTTTTGACCGTCAGGTGTATGTCACTTTGCCAGACATCCGCGGCCGCGAGCAAATCTTGGCCGTGCACATGCGCAAAATTCCCATTGGCCAAGACATGAACCCTGGTGTCATTGCCCGCGGCACACCTGGCATGAGCGGTGCCGATTTGGCCAACTTGTGCAACGAAGCCGCCCTCATGGCAGCTCGCCGCAACGCGCGCGTTGTGGAGATGCAAGACTTTGAAAAAGCCAAAGACAAAATTCTCATGGGCCCTGAGCGCAAGAGCATGGTCATGCCAGAAGATGAACGTCGCAACACGGCTTATCACGAGTCTGGCCATGCGCTCATTGGCAAGCTACTGCCCAAATGCGACCCGGTGCACAAGGTCACCATCATTCCCCGTGGTCGTGCCTTGGGTGTCACCATGAGCCTGCCAGAGCGCGATCGTTACAGCTACGACAGTGAATACATGTTGAACCAAATCAGCATGTTGTTTGGTGGGCGCATTGCCGAAGAAGTGTTCATGAAACAAATGACCACCGGTGCCAGCAATGACTTTGAACGCGCCACTCAAATTGCCCGTGACATGGTCATGCGCTATGGCATGACCACTGCTTTAGGCCCCATTGTCTATGCCGAAAATGAGGGTGAAGTTTTCTTAGGCAGATCGGTCACCAAAACCACCAACATGTCTGAGTCCACCATGCAAAAGGTCGATGCAGAAGTGCGGCGCATCATCGATGAGCAGTACAGCTTGGCTCGCCGTTTGATTGAAGAGAACAGCGACAAAATGCATGCCATGGCCAAAGCCTTGTTGGAGTGGGAAACCATTGACGTGACCCAACTTGACGACATCATGGCTGGACGTGAGCCTTCTGCGCCCAAAGACTGGACACCTCGCATTCCACCTTCTGGCAGCGAAGGTGGCGGTGGTACACCCGCAGTCAAGACTGAACCCGAGCCCAACGTGGCTTGATTTTAAAAACACGCGGGGCTTCGGCCCCGTGCCTGTTTCTATTCGCCTTGCGCATCCCATGTCCTCCCCTGTTTGGCAAACCTCACGCTTTCTGATTGACCTGAAGCGCCCGCAAGTCATGGGCATCGTCAACCTCACGCCCGACTCTTTTTCGGATGGGGGTCAAAACGCAACGCTGTCTCAAGCCTTGGCGCATGCGCAGATTTTGCTGGCCCATGGGGCCGACATTTTGGACGTCGGGGGCGAATCTACCCGCCCCGGTGCGACCCCTGTAAGCTTGTCGGACGAATTGAACCGGGTACTGCCCTTTTTGAAAGAGGCTGTTCAGTGGCGGGTCCCCATTTCAGTGGACACCTACAAACCCGAGGTCATGCAAGCGGCCTTAGATTTGGGAGCCGACATCATCAACGACATCTGGGCTCTGCGCCAGCCTGGCGCGCTGCAAGTCATTGCCCAGCATCCAAGCTGTGGTGTTTGTTTGATGCACATGCACCGTGAGCCCTTGAGCATGCAAGCGCAGCCCATGGAAGGGGACGCGTTGGCACAAGTTCGTCACTTTTTGGCTGATCAAATCAAGGGGGTCTTAGCGACTGGCATTGCCCCGACCAGACTGATGTTGGATCCCGGTATCGGATTTGGCAAAAATGACGCGCAAAATCTGAGTCTTTTGAAAAGACAGAATGAATTGCTAGAGTTGGGCTACCCTCTTTTGGCAGGCTGGTCTCGCAAAGGATCGCTGGCACGGATCACTGCTGTTCGTGGCATGCTACCCGATGCCACCCAACGTTTAGGCGCCAGTGTGGCGGCAGCTCTGATGGCTGTTCAACATGGCGCCTCTGTGGTTCGGGTACACGACGTGTTGGAGACCGTTCAAGCGCTCAAACTTTGGGTTGAAATAGAAAAGCCGTGAGCTTGCATCTTTTGACCTGACAGATAGATATAAAATTAATAACAATTACATCAGAAGCATTGGCATGACTAGAAAATATTTTGGCACTGACGGCATTCGTGGCACAGTGGGGCATGCGCCCATCACCCCCGATTTCATCATGCGCTTGGCGCACGCTGTGGGCCGTGTTCTCAGAAAGTCCGAACCGCACCCCGTGGTTTTGATTGGAAAAGACACTCGAATTTCGGGCTACATGTTGGAGAGCGCCCTTGAATCGGGCTTCAACTCTGCGGGCGTTGATGTGGTCCTTTTAGGGCCATTGCCTACGCCTGCCGTGGCCTATCTCACACGTTCACAGCGCGCTTCTTTGGGGGTGGTGATCAGTGCAAGTCACAACCCCTATGACGACAATGGCATCAAATTTTTCAGCGCCAAAGGCACCAAACTCAGCGATGAATGGGAGTCTTCTGTCGAGCAGTTGATCGACGAACCGCCCGTTTGGGTGTCGTCCGCTGAATTGGGCAAAGCCAAGCGCTTGGACGATGCCGCAGGCCGATACATCGAGTTCTGCAAAAGCACTTTCAGCCACGACTTTACCCTCAAGGGCATGAAAATTGTGGTGGATGCAGCCCATGGCGCCGCCTATCAAATTGCGCCCAAAGTGTTTCACGAATTGGGCGCCGATGTGGTGGCCATCGGCTGTTCACCCGATGGCTTGAACATCAACAAAGAAGTGGGTGCCACACACCCTGAGGCCTTGGTGGCCGCCGTTCAATTGCACCAGGCAGACTACGGTATTGCTTTGGACGGCGATGCGGACAGGTTGCAATTGGTAGACAAAAGCGGACGCTTGTACAACGGCGATGAGCTTCTGTACTTGATGGTGACTGACCGCTTGGCCCGTGATGAGGTGGTGCCAGGCGTCGTAGGTACCCTCATGACCAACATGGCTGTAGAGCTCGCCTTTAAAACCAAAAACATAGAATTTGTTCGCAGCAAGGTGGGCGACCGTTATGTTTTAGAAGTTCTGCAAGAGAAAAACTGGCTTTTAGGCGGAGAAGGTTCTGGCCATCTTTTGGCACTGGACAAGCACACCACCGGTGACGGCCTGATCAGTGCGCTGCAAGTGCTTCAGGCTTGTGTTGCCACGGGTCAAACCATGGCAGAACTGTTGCAAAACCTTGTCCTGTTTCCTCAGGTTCTGCTGAATGTGCGATTGCGCAAAGATCAAAACTGGCAAGAGAATCCGCGCATGGCCCAGGTCACCCAAGAAGTCAATGCCGAGCTGAAGGGTTCGGGCCGCGTCTTAATTCGAGCCAGTGGCACCGAGCCCTTGGTGCGAGTGATGGTGGAGGCCAAAGACTTGGCCTTGGCTCAGAGCTGCGCCCAAAGGCTGGCCGATACACTGCTTTAAGCTGCTGGTGGCCCCGTCAATTTGCTCAGTAGATCAAACGATCGGGTTTGATTTCTTGCAATATGGTGGTTGCAATTTCTTCGATCGATTTGCTGGTGGTGGACAGCCAGCGAATGCCTGATCGGCGCATCATGGCCTCGGCCTCGGCCACTTCGTGTCGGCAATTTTCCAAACTGGCGTATTTGGAATTGGGGCGCCGCTCTGACCTGATTTCTGAAAGTCGCTCTGGGTGAATCGTGAGGCCGAAGATTTTCTTCAAGTGAGGCGTGAGGGCAGGGGGAAGCTGTTTTCTTTCAAAGTCTTCTGGAATCAGGGGGTAGTTGGCCGCCTTCAGGCCATGCTGCATGGCCAGATAAAGGCTGGTAGGCGTTTTGCCACTTCGGCTTACCCCCACCAAAATCACCTCCGACATGGCCAAATCTCGGTTGGACTGACCATCATCGTGGGCCAAAGAATAGTTGATGGCCTCAATTCGGTCGTGGTATTCCTTGCTCTTGCTTACATCAGAAAACCGACCGACACGATGGTGAGATTTGACACCCAGCTCCTCCTCTAGGGGATTCACAAAGGTTCCGAACATGTCAAGCAGCATGCCTTTGCAGCCATCTTTGATGACTTGCAACACCTCCATGTTGACCAGCGTTGTAAAGACGATGGGCTTGGTATTTTCGATTTCAGCCGTGTGATTGATTTGTCGAACCGCCTGATGTGCCTTGTCTTCATTGTCTACAAAGGGGAGTCTGATGTGCCTGGTTTTCATCTCAAACTGGGCCAGAATGGCGTTGCCAAAGGTCTCGGCTGTGATGCCGGTGCCGTCAGAGATAAAAAATACAGTTCTTTGTGACATGGTTCTGTGGGTGAGATAGCTGAATGGGGCCAAATTTAGAACGCGTTGGGTCCTAAAATGACACCCATTATCCAATGCCTGCTGCTGCGCTGGAATCACATCTCAAAATAACAAAGATGGCCAGCCTGAGTGGGGACATGGAAACCAGATTTTTAACTTTGGAGTTTGTATGTCTCAACGATTTGCTCAGGACGCCTTGGTCGTTCCTTTTGAACTTTTGCGAATGAGCGATGTGGAGTCGGTTGGCGGTAAGAACGCCAGCCTTGGTGAGATGATTTCGCAATTGCCCCATGGTGTGAGAGTGCCCACCGGTTTTGCAACCACAGCGCATGCGTTCAGGGAATTTTTAAAGCATGACGGCTTGGTCGATCGGATCAATCAAAAGCTGGACGCTTTGGACGTTGAAGACGTTCGGGCCTTGGCCACGGTGGGTGCCGAGATTCGGGCGTTGGTTGAAGCCCAACCATTCCCCGCAAATTTGGAGTCAGCCATCCGAACTCAATTTGCACAGTTGAGCACAGCCAATGCCCTGGCTACTTTCGCAGTGAGATCCTCAGCCACAGCCGAGGACTTGCCTGACGCATCTTTTGCAGGCCAACAAGAAACATTCCTCAATGTGCAGGGCATTGAAGATGTGTTGCACAAGATGAAAGAGGTGTTTGCTTCTTTGTACAACGACAGAGCCATCAGTTACCGAGTGCACAAAGGTTTTGCACATGCCGATGTCGCATTGTCTGCAGGCGTTCAGCGCATGGTTCGGTCTGATTTGGGCGCTGCCGGTGTCATGTTCACCATTGACACCGAAACAGGATTTGAAGATGTGGTGTTCATCACCTCCAGCTACGGCTTGGGGGAAACCGTGGTGCAAGGTGCCGTCAATCCCGACGAGTTTTATGTGCACAAACCCATGCTGGCAGCGGGCAAGAGCGCCATCATTCGCCGTAATTTGGGCTCTAAACTCATTCAAATGGTGTTCTCCACACCTCAAGAAAAAGCAGCTACACAAAAATTGGTGAACACCATCGATGTGCCCATGGAATTGCGCAATCGCTATTCACTGACCGATACCGACATTGCACAACTGGCCCAATACGCATTGGTGATTGAAAAGCACTACGGCCGCCCGATGGACATTGAGTGGGGCAAGGACGGTACCGATGGCCATTTGTACATCTTGCAAGCTCGGCCCGAAACAGTCAAAAGCCAATCAAAGGGCACAGCGGAGTTGCGTTACAAACTGAAAGGCAAGGGCCTTGTGTTGGCGGAAGGCCGGGCCATTGGTCAAAAAATTGGAACTGGGCCGGTTCGGCTGGTGCACAGCATTTCAGAGATGGATCAAGTGCAAGCAGGCGATGTCTTGGTGACTGACATGACCGACCCCAATTGGGAACCTGTCATGAAACGCGCCAGTGCCATCGTGACCAACCGAGGCGGGCGCACATGCCATGCCGCCATCATTGCCCGAGAGCTACGCATACCGGCTGTGGTGGGCTGCGGCAATGCCACGGAACAATTGAAGGACGGCACCTTGGTGACGGTCAGTTGTGCTGAGGGCGATACGGGCCGCATTTACGATGGCTTGTTGGAAACCGAGATCACGGAAGTCACGCGCGGCACCATGCCCGAGATTGCCACCAAAATCATGATGAACGTGGGCAATCCGCAATTGGCCTTTGATTTCGCGCAGTTGCCCAACCAAGGTGTGGGTTTGGCCAGACTTGAGTTCATCATCAACAACAACATTGGCGTGCACCCCAAAGCCATCTTGGACTACCCCAACATTGATGCCGATTTGAAAAAGGCAGTTGAGTCAGTGGCCCGGGGCCATGCCTCTCCTAAAGCCTTTTATGTGGACAAAGTCACTGAAGGTGTGGCCTGTATTGCGGCGGCATTTTGGCCCAAACCCGTGATCGTTCGTTTGTCCGATTTCAAGAGCAACGAATACCGCAAGTTGATTGGCGGCAGTCGATACGAACCTGAAGAAGAAAACCCCATGTTGGGATTTCGCGGTGCTGCGCGCTACATCAGCGCAGATTTTGGCGAGGCCTTTGCCATGGAGTGCGAAGCCATCAAGCGTGTGCGGGGTGAGATGGGGCTGACCAATGTTCAAGTCATGGTGCCCTTTGTTCGAACTTTAGGGCAAGCCGAACGCGTGACCCAATTGCTGGCCAAACATGGACTCCAAAGAGGTCAGGACGATTTGAAAATCATCATGATGTGCGAGGTGCCTAGCAATGCCATTTTGGCTGATCAGTTCCTTGAATTTTTTGATGGATTTTCAATCGGCTCCAACGACTTGACGCAACTCACCTTGGGCTTGGACCGTGATTCCGGATTGGAGTTGTTGGCGGCCGATTTTGATGAAAGAGATTTGGCCGTGCAGACGCTCATTTCTCAAGCCATCAAGGCTTGTTTGAGCCAAGGCAAGTATGTGGGCATTTGCGGCCAAGGGCCCAGCGACCATCCAGATTTTGCGCGCTGGCTCATGGCGCAAGGCATCAGCTCTATTTCATTGAATCCCGACACCGTTGTTGAAACCTGGACGCAGCTAGGAAAAGTGGATTGAATTTAGGCAAGCCCTTTCAGCAGCAACACGCCGCCTATCAGCGGCGCCTGCATCGCAATGTGCTGTTGTTTGTGGTGGTGTTGCTTGGCTTTTTGGGCCTGATGGGATGGGCTGAGCACGAGGGTCTTTCACGCAACCTCATTGGACCTGTGTTCTTGTTTTCAACCGTCATGATTTATGCCTTGATTGGGGTCACAGCGCGCACCACCCTGGCCGAGGAATACTATGTTGCGGGTCGCCGTATTCCTGCTTTCTACAACGGCATGGCCACTGCGGCCGATTGGATGAGCGCGGCCTCATTTATTAGCTTGGCCGGTGCACTTTACTTGCAAGGCTACTCTGGCAGTGGCGGTCAAGCAGGAGGCTTGGCCTACGTCATGGGTTGGACCGGTGGCTTTTGTTTGGTGGCTTTGCTCATTGCGCCGCAATTGCGAGCTCTCAATTTGTACACATTGCCAGATTTTTTCAGCCAAAGATATGGCGGCAGATGGCCGCGTTTGATTGCGGCATGGTCGGCTATTTTGTGTTCATTCACTTATGTCGTGGCTCAGATCTATGGCATCGGGTTGATCGCCTCACGCTTGACGGGCGTTCAGTTTGAAATTGGAATTTTGTTGGGACTCGGTGGTGTGTTGCTATGCTCATTTTTGGGCGGCATGCGCGCCATCACTTGGACTCAAGTTGCCCAGTACATCATTTTGCTCATTGCTTTCTTAATCCCTGTATCTTGGTTGGCGTACAAACAACTCGGTACGCCTTGGGCGCCGGTGGCCTATGGTTCTCAGTTGACCAAAATTGCAGAGCTGGAGCAGAAATTGATCGCGGATCCCAAAGAGGTTGCGGTCAGGAAAATCTACCTTCATCGGGCCGAGGCTTTCAAGGCCCGCTTGCAAAATGTAGCGTTGTCTTTAGAAAATGAGAGGCAAGTGCTTGAAAAAAGAGTGACTGACTTGAAGCTCAACAATGCGGACTTCTCGGTCATTGCACTGGCCAGACGCGAGCTCTTGGCCCTTCCAAAAAACGAAGCAGCGGCGCGTGAGCTTTGGCAAAAAGCCATGTTGGAAAATTTAGAACGCGCCAAGCCCTTGGGTGGCATGCCTTTGCACAGCCAGCCTTTTCAAGGTGACCCCGACGGAAGTGTTCAAGAGAAAGAAATTTTCAATCAGTCACGCATCAACTTTGTGGCACTGATTTTTTGTTTGATGTTGGGCACGGCAGGGTTGCCGCACCTATTGACTCGCTTCTACACTGTGGCCAATGAGTCTGAGGCCAGGTCGTCGGTTGCATGGTCTTTGTTTTTCATTGCCATTTTGTATCTCAGCGCTCCGGCTTTGGCAGTGCTTGTCAAATTCGAAGTCATGAACAATTTGGTGGGCAGTCCCATTGCGGATTTGCCGCATTGGCTTGCGCAGTGGGCACGAGTCGACAGTGCGCTGGTCGACGTTTCAGACGTCAATGGTGATGGCATCTTGCAGTTTGGAGAACTCAAATTGGGGGCCGACTTGATCATGCTGGCCAGCCCGGAGTTGGCCGGTTTGCCTTACGTGATTTCAGGCTTGGTTGCCGCGGGAGGCTTAGCGGCTGCACTGTCAACGGCCGATGGCTTGTTGCTCACCATCGGCAATGCATTTATTCACGATATGCGCGCTGCACAAAGCCGCGATCCTGCAGCCAAGCAGCAGTCGCAGGAGGAGCGGGTCATATTGTCTAAATTCGCCTTATTGGCGGTGGCCATGGTTGCGGCCTTGGTGGCATCGTGGAAGCCCGCCGAAATATTGGCTTTGGTATCCGCTTCTTTTTCATTGGCTGCTTCGGCCTTTTTCCCGGGCATGGTGATGGGGATTTTTTGGGACAAAGCCAGCCGCAGAGGGGCCATATGGGGCATGTTGTTGGGTCTGGGTGCCACCATTTTGTACATGACGCTGAATGCGCCCATCTTCAAAGCAACATTCTCAGGACTTTACCCAGACGCTTTGGTCTTCGGCATTCAGCCGATTTCAGCTGGAATCTTGGGTGTTCCCATTGGGTTTTTGACCTTATGGCTATGCAGCCTCATTTGGCCTGATCAACCCGACCCAGGACGAAGCCCGGTGATGGCCCCTGACAATCAGTACCCTGGCCTCTAATTCTTGGGCTATAATCGTGGGCTTACCTTGCTGCACCCCGTTAGACGCTGGGGGCAGCTTTTTCAAAACCCAAAAGGTTAAAACCCAAAAGGAGTGTCAATGCGTCATTACGAAATCATTTTGCTGATTCATCCGGATCAGAGCGAACAAGTTCCAGCCATGCTGGAGCGCTACAAAGGCATGATCGTTGCCGGCGGTGGCAAGATCCACCGTGTTGAAGATTGGGGCCGCCGCCAGTTGGCTTACCAAATTAACAAGTTGGGCAAAGCCCACTACTTGTGCGTGAACATTGAAGCTGATCAGGCTGTGATGGCCGAACTCGAACATGCCTTCAAGTTCAACGATGCTGTTTTGCGCCACATGACTGTTTTGAAGAGCAAAGCCGATACCGGCCCATCTTCCATGATGAAACAAGTCGAGCGCGAAGAAGCTCGTAAAGCCCAACAAGCCGAATTTGCAGGCTAATCACATTTGTTGACGGGAGTGACGGAAGAAAACCACCTTGAATTGACCGCTGGTATCGCAGAGCAAAAAGCAATTCGATACACACCGGCTGGCTTGCCAGTCATTGACTTGATCCTAGAGCATGCCTCTAGCATTCAAGAAGCGGGCACTCTCAGACAGGTCAAAGCCACAGTCAAAGCTGTTGCCATTGGATCTGTTGCAGAGCGAATTCAAACTCAGCCGGTTGGCAGTGTTTGGAAATTCAGCGGTTTTTTGGCCACCCCCAAAAACGGAAAAAATGTGATTCTGCATATTCAAGAATTCAAGACACTTTAATTTTCAGGAGGCCCCATGGCCACTTTCAAAAAATTTAACAAAGACAAGCGCCCCAAGCGCAACACCCAATCATTGCTGTTCAAGCGCAAGCGTTTCTGCCGCTTCACAGTCACTGGCGTGATTGAAATTGATTACAAAGACGTTGACACTTTGCGCGACTTTATTGCTGAAAACGGCAAGATCATTCCCGCTCGTTTGACAGGCACTCGCGCTATCTATCAGCGCCAGTTAAACACAGCCATCAAGCGCGCTCGCTTTTTGGCCATGTTGCCTTACAGCGACCAGCACAAAGTTTAAGGAGAACAACCATGCAAATTATTCTGCTCGATAAGGTTGTGAACCTTGGCAACTTGGGTGAAATCGTCAAAGTCAAAGACGGTTATGCCCGCAACTTTCTCATCCCTAGCGGCCGTGCACGTCGCGCCACTGAGTCCAACAAGGCTGAATTTGAAGCTCGCCGTGTCGAACTCGAAAAGGCCGCCGCTGCCAAACTGGCAGAAGCACAAGCTCAAGGCGAAAAACTTGCGGGTGCATTGGTCAAAATCACTCAAAAGGCTGGTGTTGACGGTCGTTTGTTTGGTTCCGTCACGAACCATGACATTTCCGAAGAACTCAACAAATTGGGTTACGCTCTCAGCAAAGCTCAAATTCGCATGCCAAATGGCCCTATCAAAACGGTCAGCGAATCCAAAGTTTCAGTGGCTTTGCACACCGACGTGGTGGTCGAAGTGACCGTGTCTGTCTTCGGCGAAACAAGCTGATCCCAGCAGATGGATCAAAGCCGCCAGTCGCAAGATTGGCGGCTTTTTTATTGGCGGCAATGACTTTCTCAATTCACAGGACTTTCTGCACTTACCAACGACTTATCCACATACTTGTCCCATGACCTGGAGCTCGTCCATGCGTAAGATCAAGCCCTCAACATTGCAAACTCATGTCCGCACTTTTTTCCCCACAATCACACTCAGAATCAGAGCTGGGCTTCACCGCTTCGGGTCAAGACCAACAGATTGCGCAGTTGCGCGTCCCTCCCCACTCGATCGAAGCAGAGTCGAGCGTTTTGGGCGGCTTGCTGCTGGACAATTCGGCTTGGGACCGGATGGGCGACTTGTTGTCGGACAATGATTTTTACCGATACGAACACAAACTCATTTTTGCAGCCATCTCCAGCTTGATCAACGGCTCCAAACCTGCCGATGTGATCACCGTCTACGAACAGTTGCAAAACCAGGGCAAAGCTGAAGGCATGGGCGGTTTGGGCTATCTCAACTCCTTGGCCCAATATGTGCCAAGTGCCAGCAACATCAGGCGCTATGCCGAAATTGTGCGAGAAAGATCCATTCTGCGAAAGTTGGTGACCGCCAGCGACGAAATTGCCACCAACGCCTTCAGCCCTCAGGGTCGGCCGATTGAGAAAATCCTCGACGAAGCTGAACAAAAAATATTCAATATTGGCGAAGAAGGCTCCCGCATGAAGCAGGGCTTTCAATCCATGGAAACCTTGGTGGTGAACCTCATGGACCGTGTGCAAGAAATGGCAGACAACCCCAATGACATCACCGGGGTCCCCACAGGGTTTTACGACCTCGACCGCATGACCTCGGGTTTGCAAGCCGGCGATTTGGTGGTGCTTGCCGCCAGGCCGTCCATGGGCAAGACAGCCTTTGCCATCAATATTGCAGAACATGTGGCCTTGAATGAAGGCTTGCCCGTTGCCGTTTTTTCCATGGAAATGGGCGCGGCCCAATTGGCCGTTCGTGTGGTGGGCTCCATTGGCCGCATTGACCAAGGTCATTTGCGCACGGGCAAACTCACAGACGAAGAATGGCCAAGGCTCACAGATGCCATCGAGCGTTTGCGCACGGTGTCTCTTCACATTGATGAGACACCGGGGCTGACGCCCAGCGAACTGCGTGCCAATGCCAGACGCTTAGCGCGCAGATGCGGCCAGCTGGGCTTGATTGTGGTTGATTATTTACAACTCATGAGCGGTTCATCAGGCTCCGATGGCGACAACCGTGCCACCGAATTGGGCGAGATTTCCAGGGGCCTCAAAATGCTGGCCAAAGAATTGCAGTGTCCCGTCATTGCGTTGTCTCAACTGAACCGCGGCGTCGAGCAGCGCACAGACAAGCGGCCCATGATGAGCGACTTGCGTGAATCGGGCGCCATCGAACAAGATGCCGACATCATCATGTTCATTTACCGCGACGACTATTACAACAAAGATTCCAAAGAGCCCGGCATTGCCGAAATCATCATCGGCAAACAGCGCAACGGCCCCACTGGTGCAGTTCGATTAACGTTCCTGAAGCCGCTCACTCGGTTTGAGAGTTTGGCACCAGGAAGTCATGGCGATTTCTAAATATCGCCCTGATTTGTTAGAGAACTTCGCTGGCAAAGTCTGCCAGCCTTGAGCGTTCACCGCGCGCCAATGTGATGTGGCCGCCGTGTGCCCATCCTTTAAAGCGGTCAACGGCGTAGGTTAGGCCGGATGAACCTTCGGTGAGGTAGGGGGTGTCAATCTGAGCCAAGTTACCCATGCAAATGATCTTGGTACCAGGGCCCGCACGCGTGATAAGGGTTTTCATTTGCTTGGGCGTTAAGTTTTGAGCCTCATCAATGATCACGTATTTGTTCATGAACGTGCGGCCTCGCATGAAGTTCATGCTCTTAATTTTGATGCGGCTGCGAATGAGCTCGGTGGTGGCAGCACGACCCCATTCGCCTGAATTGCCACCATCGCCTTTGGCCAAAAATTCGAGGTTGTCGTCCAGGGCGCCCATCCAAGGGCCCATTTTCTCTTCTTCAGTGCCTGGCAAGAAACCAATGTCTTCGCCCACGCTCACGGTGGCACGGGTCATGATGATTTCGGTATAACGGCGGTCATCCAAAACTTGGGTGAGGCCGGCGGCCAAGGCCATCAAGGTTTTACCAGTACCTGCTGTTCCCGCCAAAGTAACAAAGTCAATTTCTGGGTCTGTCAGCAAATTCATCGCAAAGTTTTGTTCACGGTTGCGCGTGGTCACACCCCAGATGGCGTTTTTGGCGTGGCCAAAATCTTTGAGGGTTTTGAGGACCGCTGTTTTACCTCTGATCTCTGTCACGCGGGCATGCAAGCTGGGCTCGCCGGGAGCTTCCAAATAGACATACTGATTGATGAGCAAGCTTGGCACCAAGGGGCCCGTGAAACGATAGAAGGTGTAGCTGCCCTGTTGCCAACTTTCGATGGCTTTGCCATGGCGGTTCCAAAAGTCTGCGGGCAAGGCCATTGCGCCCGAATACAGCAAATCGCCATCGTCCAGAACTTTGTCGTTTTGGTAATCTTCAGCAGCCAAGCCCAAGGCCCTGGCTTTGACGCGCATGTTGATGTCCTTGGACACCAAAACCACTTCTCTAGGCGCATGCAATTTGCCCAGTGCTTGCACCACCCCCAAAATTTGGTTGTCTGCTTTGCCTTGGGGCAAGCTGATGGGAAGGCTGACGTCCATCACTTGCGTTTGGAAGAAAAGTTTGCCACGGGCTTCGATGTGACCCGTGACGCTTAAAGGCAAGCCTTGGCTCATTTCGGCGCCGGGGTTGGCTGCCATGGCGTCCAAGGAGCGACTGGTTTGGCGGGCGTTTCTGGCAACCTCGGTCATGCCTTTTTTGTGACTGTCTAATTCTTCTAAAACAATCATGGGCAGGTAAATGTCGTGCTCTTCAAATTGGAAAAGACACATCGGGTCGTGCATCAATACATTGGTATCAAGCACAAACAATTTGGTCGGGCCGGTGTGCTTTTTGAGCGCCTTGGGTTTAGGACTGGATTTGGCGGCAGTCTGTTTTTGCACAACAGCTTCAGTGTGATGAATCACCGGCGCCTTGATTTCAGATGAGACTCGTTTGCCAGCGGGCTTTTTAGAGACGCTGTCTGAAGTTGAAATGGGAGGGGATGAAGGTGTGGCTTTTTCCAATTTAGAAACAGCCTGAGCCGAGATCAAAGATGCACGCTGGGTGGGAGCGGGGGGCAATGGCATAAAACGAAGCCTCAGATGAAAAGGTAAATACGAAAGGGCAAAGAAAAAGCCGCCTTGAGACCAAGGCGGCTTGAATTTGGGAGCATGAATAAATGGGGCTGGGTGTCAGCTGCATGTTGCCATTATGCGGCCTTTTTGAGCGCCTTGACTGCTTTGAGCACATCTTCTACGTGGCCAGGCACTTTTAAACCGCGCCATTCTTCTTTGACCAATCCGTCAACGCCGATCAGAAAGGTACTGCGCTCAATGCCTTTGACCTTTTTGCCATACATGATTTTGTTTTTAACCACGCCAAACATGTGGCACATTTTTTCTTCGGTGTCTGCAATCAACTCGAAAGGGAGCTCCAACTTGGCTTTGAATTCATCGTGTGATTTCATGTTGTCGCGTGACACACCAAACACAGTGGCGCCGGCTTTGACAAAATCTTTGTATTTGTCACGAAACTGCATTGCTTCAGTGGTACAGCCGGGTGTGTTGTCTTTCGGATAGAAATACAAAATCATGACCTTGCCATTGTGGGAAATGTTGGAAACCTTGAGTCCGCCCGTTGCGTTTGCTTCAAATTCGGGGAGGGGTTTGTTAACAACGATCGCCATAGAACTTATCTCACGTAACAGAAATGAACCGCATACAAAGGTGAGAACCACAAATCGTACTCACCAACGGCAATCGGATATTTTATCCTGAAACTGAGGGGGATTTAGAGGGGGTAGGAAAACACCCGGTTCAAAGCTTGAAGCCGGGAAGAAGGGCCAAAACCACTCGCCTGCCTTCGCCCGCCAAAACATTGAAGGTGCGACATGCAGCGCCGCTGTCCATGGTTTCCACCCCAACGCCTTGCTTGATCAGCCCCTGCAGAAGGCTTGGGGAAGGAAATTTTAAATGGGGGCCGCTTCCGAAAATAATCAATTCGGGCTTGAGCATGAGCAGCTCGTCAAAATGAGCTTGTACCAAGTGCTCGAATTTTTCGACAGCCCACGGTTTGGGGCCTTGCACAGCACACAACACCATAGCGCCCGGTTGAGTTTGACCATTTACCACCACGCCTTCCTTGCTATAGCCTTGAATGGAGTAGGTGTTGCTGGCATCAGGATGGAGTTTCATGCAGTTTAGTTTCTCAAATTAAGCCAGTTCTGTGGTCAAATTATAGGTTTCCCCAGTGCCAATACCCCTCGGAGGGATTTTGAAAATCATCCAAAAATCAGCCAAGCTTGCCAACGTTTGTTATGACATTCGTGGACCCATCATGGACCGCGCCAGACAAATGGAGGAAGAGGGCCAGAAGATCATCAAGCTCAACATCGGCAATTTGGCGGTGTTTGGCTTTGACGCACCTGAAGAAATTCAGCAAGACATGATTCGGAATTTGCCCAATTCAGCCGGTTACTCCGACAGCAAAGGTATCTTTGGTGCGCGCAAAGCGGTGATGCACGAAACCCAAAAACAAGGCATCAAAGGCGTCACGCTTGACGACATTTATTTGGGCAATGGCGCAAGTGAATTGATCGTCATGGCCACCAACGCGCTGTTGAACAATGGCGATGAATTGTTGGTGCCGGCCCCAGATTACCCTTTGTGGACGGCGGCTGCAAGCTTGTCCGGCGGTACACCCATTCATTATGTGTGCGATGAATCGAAAGCATGGATGCCCGATTTGGCTGACATGCGTGCCAAGATATCGCCCCGCACCAAAGGGATTGTGGTCATCAACCCCAACAACCCCACCGGAGCCTTGTACACCGACGAAATTCTGTTGGCCATTGTTGAGCTGGCCAGGGAACATGGCTTGGTGATATTTGCCGATGAGGTCTACGACAAAGTCTTGTATGACGGACTGAAGCACACCCCCATTGCCAGTTTGAGTCAAGATGTCCTCACACTCACCTTTAACTCACTGTCTAAAAGTTACAGATCGTGCGGCTATCGGGCGGGTTGGATGATTGTCACGGGTGACAAGAAGTCTGCCCAAGATTACATCGAAGGCTTGAACATGCTTTCAAACATGAGGCTTTGCGCCAACGTGCCAGGACAGTGGGCCATACAAACGGCCTTGGGCGGGCACCAAAGCATCAATGAATTGGTGGGTGAGGGCGGCCGATTGAGAAAGCAACGCGACTTGGCTTTTGAGCTCATCAATGCCATACCAGGCGTGTCGTGCGTCAAGCCTAGCGCGGCGCTTTACATGTTTCCCAAGCTTGATCCTCAAATTTATCCCATCCAAGATGATCAGCAATTTTTTCTAGAGTTGCTGCAAGAAACCAAAGTGATGTTGGTGCAAGGCACGGGCTTCAATTGGCAACAGCCCGATCACTTTCGAATTGTGTTCTTGCCGCATCTCGATGATTTAAGAGAAGCCATTGGCAGAATGGCCAAATTTTTAGAAAAAGCGCGAGTGCGTTTTGGAACCGTGGAATGAACGAAAGTCATATGAAACCGATTCAAGTGGGTTTGCTCGGTATGGGCACAGTGGGCAGTGGCACTTTCAATGTGCTGCAGCGCAATCAGGAAGAAATTAAACGACGTGCTGGGCGCGGCATTGAAATTGCCATGGTGGCCGATTTGGATGTTGCCAAAGCGAAGGCATTGGCCGGCCCAAATGTGACGGTGGTGAGCGATGCCCGTCAGATCATTGCCAATCCCGAGATTGACATTGTGGTTGAACTCATTGGCGGTTATGGCATTGCAAAAGCCATGGTCCTTGAAGCCATCGCAGCAGGCAAACATGTGGTCACTGCCAACAAAGCCTTGTTGGCAGTTCATGGCACCGAAATTTTTGAAGCTGCCAATGCCAAGGGCGTCATGGTGGCCTTTGAAGCCGCGGTAGCGGGCGGCATTCCCATCATCAAGGCTTTGCGTGAAGGCCTGACAGCCAACAGAATTCAATGGGTTGCGGGCATCATCAATGGCACGACCAACTTCATTTTGTCTGAGATGCGCGAAAAGGGCTTGGACTTTGATGTGGCGCTCAAAGAGGCCCAGCGCTTGGGTTATGCCGAGGCCGACCCTAGCTTTGACATTGAAGGTGTGGACGCAGCGCACAAAGCCACACTCATGAGCGCATTGGCCTTTGGCATTCCGGTTCAATTTGACAAGGCCTATGTAGAAGGCATTACCCATCTGGGGGCTGCAGACATTCGGTATGCTGAACAACTGGGTTACAGAATCAAGTTGCTGGGCATTACCAAAAAAACCGAAGCCGGCATTGAACTGCGTGTGCATCCCTGTTTGGTTCCGACCCAGCGTCTCATTGCCAACGTCGAAGGCGCCATGAATGCGGTCATGGTGCAAGGCGATGCGGTAGGCACCACTTTGTATTACGGTAAAGGCGCTGGCGCTGAGCCCACAGCCAGTGCGGTGATCGCCGACTTGGTCGATATCACCCGTTTGCACACGGCCGATCCCTTGAACCGAGTGCCACATTTGGCGTTTCAACCCAATGCCATGAACCCCATTGAGGTCCTGCCCATGAGCGATGTGGTCACCAGTTACTACCTGCGTTTGCGTGTGGCCGATGAGGCCGGCGTGTTGGCCAAACTCACGGGCCTGTTGGCCGAGGCCGACATCAGCATTGACGCTGTGTTGCAGCGAGAAGCCGACCAAGTGAGTCTGGCCGGTGAAAACCAAACCGATGTGATCATTCTCACGCATGACACCCGCGAGGGCACCATGAACGAAGTCTTGGCCAAAATGCAAGTGCTGCCCACCGTCATGGCACCCATTACCAAAATTCGCAAAGAAGAGCTGAACTGATGCACTACGTGTCTACTCGCGGTCATTCCGACCGCAAGCGTTTTTGTGAAATATTGCTAGAGGGTTTGGCACCCGATGGCGGCCTCTACCTGCCAGAAAACTACCCTCAAATCTCTGCCGAGCAGTTGCTCAAATGGCGTGATGTTTGGCGTACCCACGGCTATGCTGCTTTGGCTTACGAAGTTTTGTCCTTGTACATTGACGACATTCCTTCATCCGATTTGCGCATGTTGTGCAACAAAACATACACAGAAGCCGTTTTTGGAACACCCGAAATTACCCCCTTGAAGCCAATCAAGCTGATGGGCGCGCCTGCTGCGCATGTTTACTTACAAGCCTTGTCCAATGGGCCCACTTTGGCTTTCAAAGACATGGCCATGCAGTTGCTCGGAAACTTGTTTGAATATGAACTTGCACGGCGCCATGAAACATTGAATATTTTTGGCGCTACGTCGGGCGACACTGGCAGCGCCGCTGAATACGCCATGCGCGGCAAACAAGGGGTGCGTGTGTTCATGACCAGCCCCCTTGGACGCATGAGTCCGTTTCAGCAAGCTCAAATGTTCAGCTTGCTCGATGAGAACATTCACAACATCGCCATCGAAGGCGTCTTTGACGATTGCCAAGACATCGTCAAGGCCGTCAGCAACGACCTTGACTTCAAGCATCAGTACAAAATTGGCACCGTCAATTCCATTAACTGGGCTCGCTTGCTGGCCCAAGTGGTTTACTACTTTGCCGGTTACTTTCAGGCCACGGATAACAACTCGCAAAAAGTGAATTTCAGCGTACCCAGTGGCAATTTTGGCAATGTTTGCGCGGGTCATGTGGCCCGCATGATGGGCTTGCCCATTGCCCATCTCATTGTGGCCACCAATGAAAATGATGTGCTCGATGAGTTTTTTAAAACGGGCCTTTACAGGGTCAGAGGCACGGCCGACACGCACGAAACATCCAGCCCCTCCATGGACATTTCCAAGGCCAGCAACTTTGAACGATTTGTGTTTGATTTGCTAAACAGAGACGCCGGTAAAACCAAAAATCTTTTTCATGATCAATTGAATGCAAGCGGGCAATTCAATTTGAGCCAAGACCCTTTGTTTGCCAATGCCAAAGATCGTTTTGGATTCATTAGCGGCAGGAGCACGCATGCTGACCGCTTGAAAACCATTCAGACTATTTTTGCAGACAATCACATCATGATTGACACACACACCGCTGATGGTGTGAAGGTTGCCTTGCCTTTTGTCAATGATCAGGCGCCAACGATCGTGCTAGAAACCGCACTGCCCATCAAGTTCGCTGCCACCTTGGTGGAGGCTCTGGGTCTTGAGCCCCATCGCCCGGCAAAGTTTGAAGGCATTGAAGCCTTGCCCAAACGCGTTCTGGTCTTGCCGAAATCGGTAGAGGCAGTCAAAAACTACATTCAACAGCATTGCAATTAAGTCGTATGGTCGCAGAAAAAGTTTTTCAACGCGCTCCCTTGATGTCCTTGGACCAAGCTTTGGAATTCTTGTCGAAAGAGGTGGTGGTGATTGCCGAAAGTGAGTTGGTCAACACCTTGAACGCTGACGGACGTTTTCTGGCCGAAGACTTGGTGGCCCAATTGCAAGTGCCACCGCAAGACAACTCTGCAATGGATGGTTTTGCGTTGCGGACAGAGGATGTGCTGGTCGCGGGCCAAACATTGAAGGTCACTCAAAGAATTCCGGCCGGCAGCCAAGGCACGCCATTGCAGGCCTGCGAGGTCGCCAGAATTTTTACGGGTGCGCCCATTCCCCAGGGCGCCAATGCGGTCGTGATGCAAGAAGACACCGCAGCGCTGACCCAGGAAAGCGAGTCCATTGATGGCAGCTACTTTATCAAGGTCAACGTGTTGCCTAGATTGGGACAATGGATTCGCCGCAGTGGTGAAGACGTGACAAGCGGTTCTGTGGTGCTGCCCGCAGGCAGTTATCTAAAGCCTGCCTCATTGGGGTTGGCCGCCAGCATTGGTGCAGCCCAACTGCGCGTGAAACGAAAGCCACGTGTGGCACTATTTTCCACAGGCGACGAGTTGGTCATGCCTGGCGACATTGCACCTGAAAACATGCGCCCTGGCGCCATTTACAATTCCAATCGTTTTTTCTTGACGGCCTTGTTGCTTCGCTCTGGCTGCGAAGTCACCGATTTAGGCATCGTGCCTGACAGCTTAGAAGCCACGCTGCAAGTGCTTCAAAGGGCGGCCTCTGACCACGACTTGATCCTCACAAGCGGTGGCGTCTCGGTGGGGGAGGAAGATCATGTCAAACCCGCTGTCGAACAATTGGGAAAGTTGCACCTTTGGCAAATTTCAATGAAGCCAGGCAAGCCTTTTGCTTTTGGTCACCTTGACAATCCCCAGAGCGAGAGCAGCCCTCAAACATTCTTCATGGGGCTGCCGGGCAACCCCGTGTCAAGTTTTGTCACCTACCAACTTTTGGTCAAGCCGTTTTTGTGTGCGTTGCAGGGCGGTCAGAAAATTCACACGGCCCCTTACCTTCTGGAGGCTCATTTTGATTTGCCACAACCAGACAAGCGGCGTGAATTTTTAAGGGTCAAGCGCAATGCCCAAGGTGGTTTGGATTTGTTTCCCAACCAAAGCTCAGGGGTGCTGACTTCTGCAGTATGGGCCGACGGCGTTGTAGACAACCCTGCCTTGCAACCTATCGAGCACGGCAAGCTTGTCCATTTCTACCCCTTCTCTGAGTGGTCTGCATGAAACTCCGATTGCGTTATTTTGCGTCGCTTCGGGAGGCCATTGGTCTGGGGCAGGAAGTGATAGAAACACATGCCAACACCGTAGGACAAGTGCGCCAGGAGCTTCTTGCAAAAGGCCCGCTTTACCAATGCCTTCAGCACGACAAGTCCGTCAGGATGGCGCTCAATCAGGTCATGGTGAGTGAAGCGGCTTTGCTTGAAGACAATGCGGAGTTGGCGTTTTTCCCTCCTGTTACAGGGGGCTAATTGATGAGCGCTCGGGTGTTCATTCAAGAGGCTGACTTCAATGTGGCCGATGTACTTGCCCAACTTCGCGCGAGCGACTTCAGGGTGGGCGCCGTTTGTAGTTTTGTGGGCACTGTTCGTGACACACGAATGTTGACCCACCAAGCATCAGATGAAGTGGTCTCCATGGCTTTGGAGCACTATCCTGGCATGACGGAATTGTCCATCGAGGCCATGATTGATGAAGCCCACCAACGTTTCGATTTTTACCAGGCACGCGTCATACACCGTGTGGGTGTTCTAAAGCCTGCTGATCAAATTGTGTTGGTGGCGGTGACATCAGCCCATCGTGGGGAAAGTTTCAAGGCCTGCGAATTTCTAATGGACTATCTCAAAACCCAAGCGCCGTTTTGGAAAAAAGAAGAAACGCCAAACGGCTCACGTTGGGTAGACGCCAGGATAAGTGACGATGAGGCCATGGCACGTTGGGGCCTTGATGTGCAAAACGCATCCAAATTCAATGGCTGAAAATAGGCCGATCTTGGTTTGAATCCATGGCCTCAGGCCGATGAGAAAAGTCGGGTTGTTGCCATTGGGCCTTTTTCAAAGCCAATTCCAACAAGTGTAGCAAGCCGTGAAGCAGCGGCGCCTGCAAGCTCAGTTGGCAAGATGCACCGCTGGCGTTTTCGCCGCTTTTGTCTTGCAACAAAAGCTCCAAGCTGCCGTTGTTTTGTAAATTGAGCTGAACATCAGTCACGAGAACAGGGGATTCACCCAAAGGCAAAGACAGGTTTTGGGTGCTGAAAGGCGTCGAAAAATCGGCATGCGACAAAAAGTTTTCGCGCTTGAGGTCGGCCAACATTTGCTGCGCAGTGGTGTCAATGGCAGTGACCTTGGGATCACGAGCTTCTAGCTGAACCACGGCTGCTTGGAGATGGGGCAATAAACGCAAGCTCATGGCCCGTGTGAGCCACAGCCGAAACTCTTGATGGTCTTGGTTACTGATCCGAAAAGACAAGCGATCTTGACGCTCGTCATATTGAACCGACATTTGATGGATGTTCATGTCGGTATTTTAGGGTCTAAGGGTGTTCAATGCGCTTTAATGAACAAAGGGCTTGAAATAAAGCGCCATCAACCCCAATTAGCCTCAAACCCCAGTCAACAGGACATTGCAATGCGAATCGACAAATTGACCACCAAGTTTCAAGAGGCCCTCAGCGATGCCCAGAGCTTGGCTTTGAAAAAAGACCACGCTTACATTGAGCCTTCCCATGTTCTGATCGCCATGCTGCAACAGCAAGATGGCCCCAAGTCCTTGTTGCAAAGGGCCGGTGTCAATGTGACTGCCGTCATGAGCGCGGCTCAGGCTCAGGTTGATCGGCTGGCCCAAGTGACCGGGCAAGATCAGGTTCAGGTGGGCCCCGAGTTGGTGAAGCTCTTGCAAGCGGCCGAAAAAGAAGCCATGAAACGAGGTGATACTTTCGTCGCCAGTGAGCTCTTTTTGTTGGCATTGACCGACGGCAAGTCTGAGTTTTGCAAGAGCCTCAAACAGTCAGGCTTGAGCCGTCAAAGTTTAGAAACTGCTGTTGAAGCGGTGCGTGGAGGACAAAACGTGAACAGCCCAGAAGCAGAGGGACAACGAGAGTCTCTTAAAAAATATTGTCTCGATTTAACCGAACGCGCTCGCATGGGCAAACTCGATCCCGTCATTGGCCGAGACGATGAAATACGACGCGCCATCCAAGTGTTGCAGCGTCGTACCAAAAATAACCCCGTATTGATTGGCGAACCCGGCGTGGGTAAAACAGCCATTGTGGAAGGCTTGGCGCAGCGCATTGTGGCGGGTGAGGTGCCTGACTCACTTAAAGGCAAACGTGTTTTGTCACTCGACATGGCCTCCCTGTTGGCGGGTGCCAAGTTTCGGGGAGAGTTTGAAGAGCGACTCAAATCGGTTCTCAAGGAATTGGCCATGGACGAAGGCCAAACCATTGTGTTCATTGATGAACTTCACACCATGGTGGGTGCGGGCAAGGCCGAAGGAGCGATGGACGCAGGCAACATGCTCAAGCCCGCCTTGGCGCGCGGAGAGCTACATTGTGTGGGCGCTACCACCCTGGACGAATACAGAAAATACATTGAAAAGGACGCGGCTTTAGAGCGTCGTTTTCAAAAAATATTGGTGGGCGAGCCCAGTGTCGAGGCCACCATTGCCATCTTGCGTGGGTTGCAAGAAAAATATGAAATTCATCACGGCGTTGACATCACCGACCCGGCCATCGTGGCGGCTGCAGAGCTCAGCCATCGCTACATCACGGATCGATTTTTACCAGACAAAGCCATCGACCTGATTGATGAGGCGGCTTCCAAAATTAAAATTGAAATCGACTCCAAGCCCGAGGTCATTGACAAGCTTGACCGCCGTTTGATCCAACTTCAAATTGAGCGCGAAGCCGTCAAGAAAGAAACCGATGAGGCTTCGCAAAAAAGATTGAGTTTGATTGAAGAAGAAATCGTCAAACTTCAAAAAGAAGCAGCCGACTTAGAAGAAATTTGGAAGTCTGAAAAAGCGCAAGCTCAGGGAAGCAAACATGTGCGCGAAAAAATAGACCTCTTGCGGCACCAAATTGAAGAACTCACGCGCAAAGGTGATTTCAACAAAGTGGCAGAGTTGCAATATGGCAAGTTGCCAGAACTGGAAAAATTACTTAAAGAAACTCAAGCCAAGGAGCTCAACCCCGCGGTGGGTGCCGCGCCCAGGCTGCTGAGAACCCAAGTAGGCGCCGAAGAAATTGCGGAGGTGGTGAGCAGAGCCACAGGTATTCCTGTGTCCAAAATGATGCAAGGCGAGCGTGAAAAACTGTTGCAAATGGAAGTTAAATTGCATGAGCGCGTGGTGGGTCAAGATGAAGCCATCACCGCGGTTTCCCATGCCATTCGCCGTTCGCGTTCTGGCTTGTCAGATCCGCAAAGACCCACCGGCTCGTTCTTGTTCTTGGGCCCCACAGGTGTGGGCAAAACGGAGTTGTGCAAAGCCTTGGCGGGTTTCTTGTTTGACAGCGAGGATCACCTTATTCGAATTGACATGAGTGAATTCATGGAAAAGCACTCAGTGGCCCGCCTGATCGGTGCGCCCCCAGGCTATGTGGGTTATGAAGAAGGTGGCTATTTAACCGAGGCGGTGCGGCGCAAACCCTATGCCGTGTTGTTGCTGGATGAAGTTGAAAAAGCCCATCCCGATGTCTTCAATGTGTTGTTGCAGGTGTTGGACGATGGCCGCCTGACGGATGGTCAAGGGCGAACGGTTGACTTTAAAAACACCGTCATTGTGATGACCTCCAACATTGGCTCCCACCTCATTCAGGCGATGGTGGGACAATCCAATGAGGACATCAAAGAGGCCGTGTGGGGCGAACTCAAAAACCATTTCCGCCCTGAATTTTTGAATCGCATTGATGAAACGGTTGTCTTTCACAGTTTGGATGCCAAACACATCGAATCGATTGCCAAAATTCAGTTGCACATTTTGGAAACACGTTTGGCCAAGATGGACCTTCACTTGGAAGTTTCGCCGGCTGCTTTGGCCGAGTTGGCCAAGGTGGGTTTTGACCCTGTGTATGGTGCCCGGCCTCTGAAGCGCGCCGTTCAGCAAAGAATTGAGAACCCTTTGTCGAAGTTGTTGCTAGAAGGCAAGTTCTTGCCCAAATCCACCATTCCCGTGGACGTCGACCCCGTCAAGGATCCCGGCGTCTTTAAATTTGATCGAATGGTCAAGCTGCCATCGCTCTAGGGTCTGCGCTTCACAGCGCTTTGAAAGTATCATGCAGACTTCACTTTGTGAGGCTCTATGAACGATCAAATTGTCAATTCCAAGCCACTTGAATTTGCAAGTCAAATGGGGGGACATTTGTTGGTGGAGTGCTTGGTTGCACAAGGTGTCACCCATGCCTTTGGAGTCCCTGGCGAAAGTTATTTGGCGGTTTTGGATGGCTTTCATCATTTTCAAAATCAAATTCAATTTATCACTTGCCGGCAAGAAGGTGGTGCGGCCTTCATGGCCGATGCACAAGGACGATTAACGGGCCGCCCGGGCGTTTGTTTTGTCACGCGTGGGCCAGGCGCCACCAACGCATCCATTGGCGTTCACACCGCATTCCAGGACTCCACCCCCATGGTTTTGTTTGTGGGCGATGTGGCCACCGAAACCCGCGATCGAGAAGCATTTCAAGAGGTCGACTTCTGTTCCTTTTTTGGACCCAGCACCAAGGGCATGGCCAAGCGGGTGGAACGGATCGACGATGCCGCTCGCATTCCAGAATATGTCTCGCGCGCTTTTGCGACCGCCATGAACGGTCGCCCGGGGCCTGTGGTCTTGGTGCTGCCAGAAGACATGTTGACCCAATTTGTGCAGACACGACCGTTGCCTCTACTTCAAGCTGTAGAGGCATGGAGTGATCCGGGCAGCCTTCGGCAGTTGCGTGAATTGCTGTTGCAGGCCCAAAAGCCTTTTGTGATTGCCGGTGGCGGCGGGTGGACCCCACAAGCGGCACAAGCGCTTCAAAGGTTTGCCGAAAACTGGCAACTCCCAGTGGGCAATGCTTTTCGATTTCAAGATACGTTTGACAATTTTCACCCACTTTATGCTGGCGATGTGGGGATTGGCATCAATCCCAAGCTGGCCCAACGCATCAAAGACAGCGATCTGATTTTGGCCATTGGGCCGCGCCTCGGTGAAATGACAACCAGTGCTTACACCTTATTGGATGTTCCAAGACCGCATCAAAAATTGGTCCACATTCATGCCAGTGCAGAAGAATTAAACCGTGTCTATTACGCCGATTTGGCCATTTGTGCCACCATGAACGCTGCCGCCAGAAGTTTGGAAGTCTTGACTGCGCCGCCCCAAGTTGTATGGACAGAATGGGCCGCGCAAGCCAATGCAGATTACGTGGCCAACATTCAGCCGCAAGCCTTGCCTGGATTGCCCTCTGACACGGCACAAGGTCTGGTCAACATGCCAGAGGTGGTGGCCGTTTTGCAAAGGCACTTGCCAACCGACGCTGTGCTGACCAATGGTGCGGGTAACTTTGCCAGTTGGGTGCATCGTTATTTCAGGCACCATGGACTCACAAAGGGTTTCAAAACACAATTGGCGCCCACCGTGGGTGCCATGGGTTATGGCGTGCCCGCGGGTATCGCAGCATCTATCTTGACGGGGCGTGTGTGCTTCACCATTTCAGGAGACGGTGATTTTTTAATGAACGGTCAAGAGCTTGCCACGGCCACGCAACATGGCGCTGCCTCTATCATTGTGCTGCTCAACAATGGCATGTTTGGCACCATTCGGATGCACCAAGAACGAGATTTTCCAACCCATCAAATGGGCTCGCGTTTGAGCAATCCTCACTTTGCCAATTTGGCCAAAGCCTACGGCTACGAAGGCGTTCAAATTTCCAAAACAGAAGAGTTTGAGCCTGCCTTGATGTTGGCCTTGCAGACTGCCTTGAAAGAAAAAAAAGGAACACTGATAGAAGTCTTGATGGACCCCGATGCCATTACCACCCGAGTGAGCTTGTCAACGATCACGCAAAATGCTTTGGCTTCAAGGAAGCCATCTTTGAGTTAAATCAGCACCTGTTTGTGAGCGAAAAAAAAGCCGAGGTGAATCGGCTTTTTTGGGGGTGAGCCCTGAATTACTTCAAGTGCTTGCCGATCAAGCCGGCCAACTCGAACATGGTCACTTGTGCTTTGCCAAAAACAGCTTTGAGCTTGTCATCGGCATTGATGTTGCGCTTGTTCACGCTGTCTTGCAAGCCGTGCTTCTTGATGTAAACCCACAACTTGCTGACCACTTCGGTGCGTGGCAGTGGTGCAGCACCTACAACAGCAGCCAGAGCCGCGCTGGGTGTCAGAGCCTTCATGAATGCTGCATTGGGTGTACGCTTTTTAGCCGCAGCTTTTTTGGCGGGTGCAGCTTTCTTAGCGGGGGCCGCTTTTTTGGCGGGTGCAGCTTTGGTTGCTACAGGTTTTTTGGCAGGCGCTGCTTTCTTTGCAGGAGCAGCCTTTTTTGCCGGAGTCTTTTTTGCAGTTGCCATTTTTAAATTCCCTCAATTCGGAAGTTGGTTCGCAGCCGGAAACGTATTTATCCGGCTGAACGCATGCTACTGGAGAAACATGCTGTTTCCAAGAGGGAAGAGTGTTTTTTTACCCATGATGTTGCAGATTGCCCCCCGCGGGTCAGTGCTTTGCCCGAACGCGCTCATGCTTGACCTTGGACTGAGGGGGGCAGTGGGCGGGGATGGATTGAAATACATTTTCTTAATGTGAAAAGTCGGATTGTTGCATCGCATTATTATTTCTCAATATGAGAAATGAAATTTCACTATAAGAGATATAAACCATAAGCTGTTGATTTTAAATAATAAAATAAATGTCTTGTATAAGACATAAGATTTTTCTACATCTTCTATAAGACTTAGAATTTCCCTCAGTGCTGTCACATTTTCAAAGTGAGATGGCCAGAAACTCAACCACTTAGAAGGAAACAGTCATGCCACAAAATATCGTCGAACAACTGAGTCGTGAACAGCAAATCGCTGCTTTGGAAAAAGATTGGGCGACCAACCCTCGTTGGAAAGGAATCAAGCGCGGCTATACCGCAGCCGATGTCGTTCGTTTGCGCGGTTCATTTCCCATTGTGCACACCTTGGCACACCGCGGTGCTGAAAAGCTGTGGGACTTGCTTCACAACGAAGCCTATGTCAATTGCTTGGGTGCGCTCACAGGGGGTCAAGCCATGCAACAAGTGAAAGCTGGCATCAAAGCCATTTACTTGTCTGGCTGGCAAGTGGCCGCAGACAACAACTCTTACGCTTCGATGTACCCAGATCAATCACTGTATCCAGTGGACTCGGTGCCAAAGGTTGTCGAGCGCATCAACAACAGTTTCCGTCGTGCAGATGAAATTCAGTGGTCCAAAGGCACCAACCCCGGCGACAAAGACTACACAGATTACTTTGCCCCCATCGTGGCCGATGCCGAAGCTGGTTTTGGTGGTGTGTTGAACGCCTTCGAATTGATGAAGGCCATGATCGCTGCGGGTGCTGGCGGTGTTCACTTTGAAGACCAATTGGCTTCTGTGAAAAAGTGCGGCCACATGGGCGGTAAAGTGTTGGTGCCCACCACTGAGGCTTGCCAAAAATTGATTGCTGCCCGCATGGCGGCTGACGTTTGCGGCGTTCCCACTTTGGTCATTGCACGTACCGACGCAGAAGCTGCAGACTTGCTCACCAGCGACTACGACGAAAACGACAAGCCTTTCCTCACAGGCGAGCGAACTGCCGAAGGTTTCTACAAAACCAAGAAAGGCATGGAGCAAGCCATCAGCCGTGCCGTGGCCTATGCTGAGTACGCTGATTTGGTCTGGTGCGAAACTGGTACGCCCGATTTGGAATTCGCTCGCAAATTTGCTGAAGCTGTTCACAAGAAGCACCCCGGCAAAATATTGGCCTACAACTGCTCACCCTCTTTCAATTGGAAGAAAAACTTGGACGATGCCACCATCGCCAAATTCCAGAAAGAACTCGGTGCCATGGGTTACAAATACCAGTTCATCACCTTGGCGGGCATTCACTCCATGTGGTACAACATGTTTGACTTGGCGCAAGCCTACGTTCAGCGCGGTATGTCTGCCTATGTCGAGAAGGTGCAAGAACCCGAATTTGCAGCGCGCGACCGCGGCTACTCTTTCGTGTCTCACCAGCAAGAAGTGGGCACGGGTTACTTCGACGAAGTGACCACCGTGATTCAAGGTGGCCGTTCTAGCGTGACTGCTTTGACCGGTTCTACCGAAGAAGAACAGTTCCACTGATTAAAAAACACCTCAGGCACAGCGTAAAATCTGGCCTGAGCGTTTGAAGACGCGGCCTTTGCCGCGTTTTTCATTGACGGCGCCTTGATGGCGCCATATTTTTTTTCAATTCGAACATGGTTCAGATCACACTCCCAGACGGTTCATTGCGCGAATTTACAGGTCCCGTCAGTGTGGCAGAGGTTGCCGCGTCCATTGGCGCAGGCTTGGCCAAAGCCGCCTTGGCTGGCAAAGTCGATGGCAAAGTGGTGGACACAAGTTACAGCATCGACCGCAATGCTCAGCTCGCCATCATCACGGCCAAAGACGCAGAGGGTCTTGATGTGATCAGACACTCTACGGCACACTTGTTGGCTTATGCCGTCAAGGATTTGTATCCTGAAGCCCAAGTCACCATTGGCCCTGTCATTGAAAACGGGTTTTATTACGACTTTTCATACAGCCGTCCTTTCACCCCTGAAGACTTAACGGCCATCGAAAAACGCATGTCCGAATTGGCCAACAAAGACGAACCCGTGCTTCGCAGGGTGTTGCCGCGAGATGATGCGGTGGCTTATTTCAAAGGCTTGGGGGAGCATTACAAAGCAGAAATCATTGGCAGCATTCCTTCCAACGAGGATGTGAGTTTGTACAAAGAGGGTTCTTTCGAAGATTTGTGCCGCGGCCCTCATGTACCCAGCACTGGAAAATTAAAGCATTTCAAACTCATGAAGTTGGCCGGAGCCTACTGGCGTGGTGACAGCAAAAACGAAATGCTGCAGCGTATTTATGGCACTGCCTGGACCAGCAAGGAAGACTTGCAAAGTTACCTCACCCAATTAGAAGAGGCAGAAAAGCGCGATCACCGCAAACTGGGCCGCGAACTCGATTTGTTTCACATCGACGAACACGCGCCGGGCTTGGTCTTTTGGCACCCTAAAGGTTGGACTGTCTGGCAAAAGGTTGAGCAGTACATGCGAGCTGTTTACCAAGACAACGGCTATCAAGAAGTCAAGGGCCCGCAGATTATTGACAAATCCTTATGGGAAAAAACAGGCCATTGGGACAAGTACCGCGACAACATGTTCACCACGGAATCGGAGAAGCGAGACTACGCTTTAAAGCCCATGAACTGCCCGGGCCACATTTTGATCTTCAAGCAAGGCATTAAAAGCTACCGCGATTTACCCCTCCGCTATGGAGAGTTTGGGCAATGCCACCGAAACGAACCCACGGGCGGCTTGCACGGCATCATGCGTGTTCGCGGATTCACCCAAGATGATGGTCACATCTTTTGTACAGAAGATCAAATCTTGGCTGAAAGCGTCAACTTCACCACGCTGTTGCAAAAGGTTTACAAAGACTTTGGCTTCACCGACATCATTTACAAAGTGGCCACACGTCCTGCCCAGCGAATAGGTTCTGATGAAATTTGGGACAAGGCCGAGCACGCCCTGATGGAAAGCCTGCGCGCTTCCCATTGTGATTTTGAGATTTCGCAAGGTGATGGCGCCTTTTATGGCCCCAAAATTGAATACACCCTGAAAGACGCCATTGGCCGTCAATGGCAGTGCGGCACCATTCAGGTTGATTTTTCCATGGCAGAACGGTTGGATGCTGAGTATGTGGGCGAAGACGGAAACCGCCATCGTCCTGTCATGTTGCACCGCGCCATTGTGGGCAGCATGGAAAGATTCATCGGAATTTTGATTGAACAGCATGCAGGCGCCTTGCCCGTTTGGTTGGCGCCAACGCAAGTCATTGTGTGCAACATTACCGATTCACAAGCCAATTACTGTCGTGAAATTGCCCAAAAAATGCAAAAACTGGCGGGGAATCAAGGCCTTAGAGTTGATTTAGACCTCCGCAACGAGAAAATCACGTATAAAATACGCGAGCATTCAATGCAGAAGCCTCCATATATTCTTGTCGCTGGCGACAAAGAAATGGCGGCAGGTACTGTCGCTGTACGCGCCCGAGGTAACAAAGACCTCGGAGTCATGTCGGTTGATGCGTTCATTGAACTCATCCAATCAGACATTGAATCTAAAGTTTGAAGGTTTTTTCCGCTTGCTTTAGCTTGACGCATGCTCGTCGGTTTGGGCTGCCTTGTGCAGTTTTATGAATAAAAGGATTTGAACCATCGCTACCACTGAAATTCGTGACCGCCGTCAGCGTGAAGAGCGTAAGCATCGCCTGAACCGTGAAATCACTTTCCCCGAGGTCCGTTTGTCCGGGCCTGAGAACGAGCCCCTTGGCATTGTTTCTTTAGCAGATGCACTGCGCATGGCGGGAGAGTTGGATGTTGATTTGGTTGAAATTGCAGCCACTGCCACACCTCCGGTTTGCCGACTCATGGACTACGGCAAGTTCAAATACCAAGAACAAAAACGTGCTGCCGAAGCCAAAGCCAAGCAGACGGTCATTGAGATCAAGGAAATTAAATTCCGCCCCGGTACCGATGATGGCGACTACAACATCAAGATGCGCAACATCCGCCGCTTTTTGGCCGATGGCGACAAGTGCAAAGTGACCCTGCGATTCCGCGGTCGCGAAATTACCCACCAAGAGTTGGGCATGGCACTGTTGCAGCGTATTCGCGATGACTTGGGCGACTTGATTTTGGTGGAGCAGTTTCCTAAATTGGAAGGCCGCCAAATGATCATGATGATCGCACCAGGTCGAAAGAAACCGGCTGGTAAAACAGCTAACGAAGCTGCTACGGCGGCTTCGGAGTAACACAGCTCTTCACTTCGGTGAAAGGCTGATGAAAAGTGTCTCGGGGCCAACAAGGCTGCAAGGAGTTTGCAGACGCCTCACGAGCACAAATTAAGGAGCAGTCAAATGCCCAAAATGAAGACCAAAAGCAGCGCTAAAAAGCGCTTCCGAGTTCGTCCTGGCGGTACCGTTAAACGCGGTCAAGCCTTCAAGCGTCACATCTTGACGAAGAAGACAACCAAGAACAAACGTCACCTCCGTGGATCAGTAGGCGTGCATGAGACCAACATGGGTCACATGGCACAAATGCTGCCTTCGGCTGGCTTGTAATTCACTGACGAACAAGGAGAAAATATGCCTCGCGTAAAACGTGGTGTGACGGCAAGAGCCCGTCACAAAAAAGTATTGGCCCTGGCCAAAGGTTTCCGCGGCCGCCGCGGTAATGTGTTTCGCATCGCTAAACAAGCGGTGATGAAGGCTGGGCAGTACGCCTACCGCGACCGCCGCACCAAAAAGCGTGTGTTCCGTCAGTTGTGGATCGCGCGTATCAATGCAGCGGCCCGTGAGTGCGGTCTGACATACAGCCAATTTGCCAACGGCCTCAAAAAGGCGGCCATCGAAATCGACCGTAAAGTGTTGGCGGACATTGCTGTTCACGACAAGGCCGCTTTTGCGGGTATCGTGAATCAAGTCAAGGCCAGATTGGCCGCAGCTTAATTACTCACGCAGTCGATCTCACAGTCGATCAAGGGGGTTGAGGCTTGCGAAGGCTTCAATCCTTTTTTTATGTTGAATTTAAGTTACTTTTAAAGCTCTCACCATGACCGAGTTGGACAGTTTGGTTGAAGCGGCCAGCGCCAGTTTTGCACAGGCCCAAACCCCCGCCGATCTTGAAAATGCCAAGGCCCTGTATTTGGGCAAGTCAGGCCGCATCACCGAAATGATGAAAGGCATGGCCGCCTTGAGCGTTGAAGAGAAGAAGACCTTCGGCGCAGCAGTCAACGTGGCCAAGCAGGGCATTGAAGCTGCGCTGTCAGCGCGTCGCCAAGCTTTGGCCGATGCTGAATTGGCCATCCAACTCAAGGCAGAAGCCTTTGATGTCACATTGCCAGGTCGCCCCCTCACACAGGGTGGCCTGCATCCTGTTTCCCTCACCTTAGAACGCATTGAGCAAATTTTTGGCTCCATGGGTTTTGAAGTGGCAGAAGGCCCCGAGATTGAAACCGATTGGTTCAACTTCACCGCCTTGAACACACCCGAAGATCATCCCGCGCGCTCCATGCACGATACCTTCTATGTTGAAGGCGGTCATTTGCTGCGCACGCACACCAGTCCCATGCAAATTCGCCATGCAGTGCAACATGTGAAGCGTTACAAAGGTTCATTGGACGCAGGGCAGGGCATGCCCGAAATTCGCGTCATTGCACCGGGTCGCACCTACCGTGTTGACAGCGATGCCACGCACTCTCCCATGTTCCATCAGTGCGAAGGCTTGTGGATTGGTGAGAACGTGAGCTTCAAAGATTTGAAAGTGGTGTTCACGGATTTCTGCCGAACGTTTTTTGAAAGCGACGACCTGGTGTTGCGCTTCCGCCCTAGCTTCTTTCCCTTTACCGAGCCCAGCGCCGAAATTGACATTCAATTTCAAACAGGTCCATTAGCGGGGCGTTGGTTGGAAGTGGCAGGCTCTGGCCAAGTGCATCCCAACGTGGTTCGCAACATGGGCCTGGACCCCGAAAAATTCATCGGCTTTGCCTTTGGCATGGGGCCAGACCGCCTCACCATGCTTCGCTATGGCGTCAATGATTTGCGTCTCTTCTTTGATGGCGACGTTCGTTTCTTGAGTCAATTTCAATAAATACAAGACCATGCAATTTCCTGAATCCTGGTTGCGTGAGTTTTGCAACCCACCCCTCACTACCGAACAACTCGCCGAAACCCTCACCATGGCGGGCTTGGAGGTTGAAGAACTTCAGCCTGTGGCGCCGCCGTTTTCCAATGTGGTCATTGGTGAAATTAAAAGTGCTGAGCAACACCCCAATGCAGACCGTTTGCGCGTGTGCCAGGTGGATGTGGGTCAAGCTGCATTGCTCAGCATTGTGTGTGGTGCGCCCAACGCACGCGTCGGTATTCGCATTCCCTGCGCCATGGTGGGTGCAGAGTTGCCGCCTGGCGAAGATGGCAAGCCTTTTTTGATCAAGGTGGGCAAGCTGCGCGGCGTTGAAAGCCAGGGCATGTTGTGCTCCGCCAAAGAGCTCAAAATTGCAGACGATCATGGTGGCTTGTATGAACTCCCCGCCAATGCGCCCCTGGGTCAAAGTATTCGAAGTTACTTGAACCTGGATGACACTTTGTTCACGCTCAAGTTGACGCCCAATTTGGCGCATTGTTTAAGCGTTTATGGCATTGCACGTGAGTTGTCTGCGTTAACGGGAGCGCCATTGAAGGCCCCCGAGTTCAAAACACTGAGCGCTCAAATACCAGACAAGTTGACTGTGTCAGTGCAAGCTACCGATTTGTGTGGACGCTTTAGCGGCAGGGTGGTGAAGGGTGTCAATCCCAAAGCTCAAACGCCAGCTTGGATGGTAGACCGCTTGGCAAGATGTGGCCAACGCAGTGTGAGCCCCTTGGTCGACATCTCAAACTATGTGATGTTTGAATTTGGCCGCCCTTCGCATATTTTCGACCTCGATAAAATTCACGGTGGTTTGCAAGTGCGTTGGGGGCGTGAAGATGAAACATTGAAACTGCTCAACGGCAACACAGTCACTGTGGACGACAAGGTGGGCGTGATTGCTGACGACTCCCAAGTGGAATCCTTGGCAGGCATCATGGGTGGTGACGCTACGGCTGTGTCTGACGACACTCGCAATATTTACATCGAGGCGGCTTTCTGGTGGCCTAAAGCCATTGCGGGACGTTCACGCCGTTACAACTTTTCTACCGACGCCGGGCATCGTTTTGAGCGTGGGGTAGATCCTGAAAGTACCGTTGAGCACATTGAGCGGTTGACCCAGTTGGTGATCGACATTTGCGGCACTGCCAATACGCACATTGGCCCCGTCGATGATCAAAAGTTGAACATGCCTGTTCGAAAAGCCGTGACATTGCGAGTGTCGCGCGCCAACAAAGTCATTGGCATGGCCTTGTCCCAAAAGCAATGTGCCGATGCCTTGCGAGGTTTGGGTTTTGATGTCACCGAAACTGAGGGCTTGATGACCGTCAATCCACCCAGCTGGCGTTTTGATCTTGAAATTGAAGAAGATCTGATTGAAGAAGTGGCTCGCATGGTGGGCTATACCCAGCTGCCGACCACGCCACCATTGGCTCCGATCACGGCCAAGATTCGCAAAGAAAGTGTGCGCGGCCCCTTTGCTGTTCGCCGCAGTCTGGCCGCACTGGGATACCAAGAAACCATCAACTTTAGTTTTGTGGAAGAGCGCTGGGAGAATGAGTTGGCGGGAAATCCCAATCCGCTTAAATTGCTCAATCCCATTGCCAGCCAAATGAGTGTGATGCGCACCAGTTTGTTGGGCTCTTTGTTGCAGGTGCTCAAGTTCAATCTCGATCGCAAAGCCGATCGCGTCAAAGTTTTTGAGTTAGGTCGGGTGTTTTTGCGCGATCACGCTGTACAAAACTCTGACAGCACAGTGGCGGGCTTAAACCAGCCGATGCGTGTATCGGGACTCGCTTATGGTGCACTGACTTCTACGTCTTGGGGCGGCAAAGTTCGACATGTCGATTTCTTTGACGTGAAGGGCGAGTTGGAGGCTTTGTTTTCGCCAGCCAAGCCGGAATTTGTTGCAGCCGAGCATCCTGCGATGCATCCAGGTCGCTGTGCCTCGGTTAAGTTAAACGGGGTGTTTGTGGGGCATGTGGGTGAGTTGCACCCGCGCTGGCGTCAATCATGGGATTTGCAGCACGCACCCATCATGTTCGAATTAGATTTAGAAGCTGTGTTGCAGCGTGCCGTGCCTGAGGCGCAAGGCGTAGCCCGCTTCCAAGCCGTTGAGCGCGACATTGCGGTGATCGTGTCTGAAAAAGTAACGCACGCAGAACTGATGGCTGTCATTCACGATGCGCCTACGACAGGTTTGCTGAAAAATGCCGTTTTGTTTGACGTATTCCGTCCTCAAGCCGTTCAGGGTACCGAAAAAAGTTTAGCTGTTCGATTGACTTTGTACAGCGAGGAAGCCACATTGACAGAGGTCCAAATTGACGCCACAGTGAAGGCAGTGTTGGACCACTTGGCATTCAGGCTGTCTGCGCGTTTGCGGACCTAATTGGGCGAGAAAGTGACCATGGATTTTTCTGTAGAAAGCCTCGAAACGCCGGCTCTGACCAAGGCCCATTTGGCCGATTTGTTGTTTGAACAAATTGGCCTGAACAAGCGCGAATCCAAAGACATGATTGACTCATTCTTTGACCTCATTGCAACCCAATTGGTCGACGGTGAGGATGTCAAAATATCCGGATTTGGTAACTTTCAGATTCGAGAAAAAGCACCGAGGCCAGGGCGCAACCCTCGTACCGGCGAACTGATTCCCATTGAAGCGCGACGGGTGACCACCTTTCATGCCAGTCACAAACTGAAGGATGTGATTCAGGGCGATGAAAAATAAGAAGTTCTAAAATTAAATGCTTCAGGCCTTTACGCAGGCATCATGCTTAGAGTAAGCTTGTAGGTTCCCCTAGCAAGCCAGTGATTTAAATGGAGAACTCCCTCCCATCCATACCCGCCAAGCGCTACTTCACCATTGGTGAGGTGGGCGAACTGTGCGGCGTCAAACCTCATGTCCTGCGTTATTGGGAGCAAGAGTTCACCCAATTGCGGCCCGTCAAACGCAGAGGCAACAGGCGCTACTACCAACATCATGAAGTGCTCATGATTCGCCGTATTCGTGATTTACTTTACGAGCAAGGTTTCACCATCAGTGGTGCCCGAAACAAATTGCAAGAAATGGCCCATGCCCCTAAAGCACAGGGCAAAGTGCTTGCAGACAACGACACATTGGATGCCGAATTGGCCATCAGTTTTGATTCTGAGGGCTCTCTGGGTGAAGAAGATCAGGGCACTCTGAAAGAGGGTCAGGGTGCCAGCAGAGTCTTAGAAAGTGCTCAACGAAGTTCTCTTTTGCAAGCCACCAGCAGCCTGCCTAGCTTGCGTCGCGAATTGATGGATATTCGAGAATTGCTCTCAAATTGAGGGCATTCTCGGGCTATAATTTAAAGCTTGTCGGCGTGTAGCGCAGCCTGGTAGCGCACTTGCATGGGGTGCAAGGGGTCGCGAGTTCGAATCCCGCCACGCCGACCATTCAAACCTAAAAAAGCTCTTGAGAATTTAGTCTCAGGCGCTTTTTTTTATGACTCAGCTGGTTTTAGGACTCCGCGTGCGGAGGGGCACTGTTGTCTGGCCCCGCCTCAGACAAAATATTGATGGCCATGGGGCCTTTGGGCCCATCGGTCAACTCAAAACTCACCCTCGCGCCTTCCTTGAGACTTTTAAAGCCCTCCATGGCAATGGCGGAAAAATGCGCAAATGCATCGGGTCCGCCCCCGTCAGGTTGTATGAATCCGAAGCCTTTTGCATCGTTAAACCATTTGACTGTTCCACTTGGCATGCCTGTCTCCATCAAATTTGTTCTATAGAACATTTAAAACATTGATTTGGCAGTTGTCAATTCAAGGTTTACCCGACTGAGGCAAAATTAACGCATGGCAAGTCAAGGACTTTTGTGGCGTCATCTTCAGAACATCCTCAAGCCTCTATAGAATGAAATCATGGCAACAGAGAAACCAAAAAAACCAAATTCACCCAAAACTCCCGGAACACTGGGAGAACCAACTGTTTCGCCTGGCCAAAGTGAATCTGTGGTTTTAGAAAGACGTCCGGCCAAAGTGGGCCCGCCACAGATGTACCAAGTGGTCATGTTGAACGATGATTACACCCCCATGGAGTTCGTTGTTTTGGTACTTCAAGAATTTTTTAACAAAGACCGCGAGGCTGCCACCCAAATCATGTTGAAAATTCACTTAGATGGCAAAGGGGTTTGCGGCGTATTCAGCCGGGATGTCGCGGCCACCAAAGTGGATCAAGTATTGGATGCTGCCAATCAAGCCGGGCACCCCCTTCAGTGTGTCAGTGAGCCAGTTGCATGACTGACTTCCGAGCAATTGAAAAATGTGGCATAAAGCAGTTGATATTCAGCAAATTTACCCAATCTAAAAACATTAAGCTTAGCAAGGCAAAGAAGGAAATCTCATGATTGCCCAAGAATTGGAAGTCAGTTTGCACATGGCCTTTGTTGAGGCGCGTCAGCAACGGCACGAATTCATTACCGTCGAACATTTGTTGTTGGCGCTGCTTGACAACCCCAGCGCTGCAGAAGTGTTGCGTGCTTGTTCTGCGCAAGTGGACGATTTGCGCCAATCGCTTTCTTCCTTCATCAAAGACAACACGCCGCAAGTGGCGGGCACCGAGGAAGTCGACACGCAACCCACATTGGGTTTTCAGCGTGTCATTCAGCGCGCCATCATGCATGTTCAATCCACAGGCAGTGGCAAGAAAGAAGTCACTGGCGCCAACGTCCTCGTGGCCATCTTTGGCGAAAAAGACTCGCACGCTGTTTATTATTTGCACCAGCAAGGCATTACCCGTTTAGACGTGGTTAATTTCATTGCGCATGGCATTCGCAAGAGCGATCCGCCCGAAGGCACCAAAGGCAGCGATGCTGCGCCTGCATCCGAAAGTGAAGAAGGCGCCAGCAGTTCTGAGCGGAATGAAAAAGCCTCGCCTTTGGAGCAATTCACACAGAATCTGAACCAACTTGCGAAAGAGGGAAAGATCGATCCTCTCATCGGCCGCGAATACGAAGTTGAGCGCACCATCCAAATTTTGTGCCGTCGCCGCAAAAACAATCCTTTGTTGGTGGGCGAGGCCGGCGTGGGTAAAACGGCCATTGCAGAAGGCTTGGCATGGCGCATCACGCAAGGCAGCGTGCCTGAAATTTTGGCAGAAGCTGTTGTTTTCTCACTCGACATGGGTGCGCTTTTGGCGGGCACCAAATACCGTGGTGACTTCGAGCAACGCCTCAAGGGCGTCTTGAAAGCCTTGAAAGACAAGCCCCATGCCGTGTTGTTCATCGATGAAATTCACACCCTCATTGGTGCGGGCGCTGCTTCAGGCGGCACCTTAGACGCTTCTAATTTGCTCAAGCCGGCGCTCTCAAGTGGTCAATTGAAATGCATTGGCGCCACCACATTCACCGAATACCGAGGCATCTTTGAAAAAGACGCCGCTTTGTCACGCCGTTTCCAGAAGGTCGATGTGGTCGAGCCCACTGTGGCCGAAACAGTCGACATTTTGAAAGGCTTGAAGTCTCGCTTTGAAGAGCACCACAGCGTGAAGTATGCCAATGCCGCGCTGCAAGCCGCTGCTGAGTTGTCTGCCAAATTCATCAACGATCGTCACTTGCCCGACAAGGCCATTGACGTGATCGACGAAGCCGGCGCAGCCCAGCGCATCCTGCCACCTTCCAAGCGCAAGAAAACCATCGGCAAGGCCGAGGTGGAAGACATCGTTGCCAAGATTGCTCGCATTCCCCCAGCCAACGTTTCCAACGACGACCGCAGCAAATTGCAAACCATTGAGCGCGATTTGAAGAGTGTGGTGTTTGGACAAGACAAGGCCATTGAGGTTTTGGCGTCGTCTGTCAAAATGGCCCGCTCAGGGCTGGGCAAGACCGACAAGCCCATTGGCTCCTTCCTGTTCAGTGGTCCTACCGGCGTGGGTAAAACCGAAGCAGCCAAGCAGTTGGCCTACATCATGGGCATCGACCTCATTCGCTTTGACATGTCAGAGTACATGGAGCGTCATGCTGTGAGCCGCTTGATTGGTGCGCCGCCAGGCTATGTGGGCTTTGACCAAGGTGGTTTGCTGACCGAGGCCGTCACCAAGAAGCCGCACTGTGTCTTGTTGCTGGATGAGATTGAAAAAGCGCATCCCGATATTTTCAATGTGCTCTTGCAGGTCATGGACCACGGCACCTTGACGGACAACAACGGCCGCAAAGCCGACTTCCGCAATGTGATCATCATCATGACCACCAATGCCGGCGCCGAAACCATGAACAAGGCCACCATCGGCTTTACCAATCCGCGTCAAGCAGGCGATGAAATGGGCGACATCAAACGCCTGTTCACACCAGAGTTTCGCAACCGCTTGGATGCCATGGTCAGTTTCAAGGCTTTGGACGAGCAAATCATCATGCGCGTGGTCGACAAGTTCTTGTTACAACTGGAAACACAGTTGTCCGAGAAAAAAGTCGATGTCACTTTCAGCGACACCTTGCGCAAGTTCTTGGCCAAAAAAGGCTTCGACCCGCTCATGGGCGCACGACCGATGCAGCGTTTGATTCAAGACACCATTCGCAAGGCCTTGGCCGATGAGTTGTTGTTTGGTCGCCTGATCGATGGTGGTCGTTTGAGTGTCGACTTGGACGAAAAGGACGAGGTTTTGTTAGACATCCAGCCTTTGCCTAAGAAAGAAGGGCGTAATTCAAAATCAGAGCCCCACGAGCCTGAAGAGGCAACTGCCAACTGAAAAAAGCCGGATCCGTCCGGCTTTTTTGTTGATGAAAAGTAAAATCTGACCAAGACGATTAAAAGCATCACAAGGAATTTGAAATGGCTGGCCACAGTAAATGGGCGAATATTCAGCACCGCAAGGGCCGACAGGACGAAAAACGCCAAAGAATTTGGACCCGCGTTGTGCGAGAGATCATGGTGGCTGCCAGAACGGGCGGCGGCGATCCCACAGCCAATCCGCGGTTGCGCTTGGCCATTGACAAAGCCAAGGCGGCCAACATGCCAGCCGACACCGTCAAACGCAACATTGACAAAGCCACAGGCAATCTTGAAGGCGTGAGCTACGAGGAAATTCGCTATGAAGGTTATGGCATTGGCGGTGCAGCCATCATTGTGGACACCATGACCGACAATCGTGTTCGCACCGTTGCAGAGGTGCGACATGCTTTCAGCAAGCATGGTGGCAACATGGGAACCGAAGGTTCTGTAGCGTTTCAATTCAAGCACTGTGGGCAACTCATTTTTGCCCCTGGCACGTCCGAAGACAAGCTGATGGAAGTGGCCCTTGAAGCCGGTGCAGAAGACGTGTTGGTGGACGATGAGGGGGCCATTGAGGTGATCACCTCGCCGGCTGATTTTGAGGCGGTCAAAAACGCGTTGGAAGCGGCGGGTCTGAGTGCAGACATGGCCGAGGTCACCATGAGGGCTGAAAATGCCATTGAGTTGGCCGGTGAAGAGGCGAGCAAAATGCAAAAGTTGCTCGATATTTTGGAAGATTTAGACGATGTGCAAAACGTTTTTCACAACGCCAGCATTTCTGAATGAGGTTTGATAGATGAAAGTTTTGGTCATTGGTGGTGGTGGGCGTGAACATGCCCTCGCTTGGAAATTGTCGCAGTCTCAACGCATTCAAAAAATCTATGTCGCTCCTGGCAATGGCGGTACGGCCCGAGATGCCAACTTGGTCGATGTGCCCATCACGGATATTCGGCAATTGCGCGAGTGGGCGCAACTTGAAAAAATCGAACTTACCGTCGTGGGACCTGAGGGACCCTTGGCGGCCGGTGTGGTGGACGAATTCCGTGCGCATGGCATGCGCATTTTTGGGCCAACCCAAGCCGCAGCCCAGCTAGAGAGCTCCAAGGCTTTTTCTAAAGCCTTCATGAAACGCCATGGTATTCCAACGGCCGCTTACGACACATTTACCGATGCAGCGCTTGCACATGCGTTCATTGATCAAATGGGTGCACCGATTGTGGTCAAAGCCGATGGGCTGGCCGCTGGCAAAGGGGTGGTGGTGGCCATGACGGCACAAGAAGCGCATGAAGCTATTGACTTTATGTTGCTAGACAACTCGCTGGGCGTGGTCCACAACGCAGGCGCAGATGGCCATGCTGTGCCGCGCGTGGTGATTGAAGAATTTTTGCAAGGCGAAGAGGCCAGCTTCATTGTGTTGTGCGATGGCAAAAACGTGGTGGCATTGGCCACCAGCCAAGACCACAAGCGCTTGTTAGACCATGACCAGGGCCCCAACACCGGCGGCATGGGTGCCTATTCACCTGCGCCCGTGGTCACGGCCCAAGTGCATGCCAAAGCCATGCGCGAGATCATTTTGCCCACCATCAAAGGCATGGAAAAGGACGGTATTCCCTATACCGGATTTTTGTATGCGGGCCTCATGATTGACAGCCAGGGCCAACCCAAAACCTTGGAGTTCAATTGCCGTATGGGCGACCCCGAAACTCAGCCCATCATGATGCGACTGAAAACCGATTTGGTGGAAGTGATGTTGGCGGCCACCAGTGAAAAGTTGGACACCATGGAATTAGAGTGGGATCGACGCACTGCGCTGGGCGTGGTCATGGCCGCCGAAGGCTATCCCCTGAATCCCCGCAAAGGTGATGCTATTTCGGGGCTTCCCCAAGATGAAGCGGACGCCATGGTGTTTCATGCAGGCACCGTGGCCAAAGACGGTAAAACGCTAACGTCGGGCGGCCGCGTATTGTGTGTCACGGTATTGGCCGACTCAGTCAAGCAGGCTCAGCAAAAGGCCTACGAAGTGGCCAAAGGCATTCATTTTGAAGGTCAACAATATCGAAGGGATATTGGTTTTAGAGCACTCAAATCGTGAGCCAAAACCAACTGATTCCAGGTCCTTATCCAGTTCAATTCAAGGGCCATGCATGGGCCGCTTGGCTCTTGAAGTTGATGGGTTGGCGGGTTGATTTTCAAGGATTGCCAGGCTTGCAAGGGGTAGCGATTGTGTACCCACACACCAGCAATTGGGACTTTGTCACCGCCATGTTGTGCAAATGGACCATGGGTTTTCCCATCCAATTCTTTACCAAAGACTCCCTGTTCAAGATTCCTTTGTTGGGATCATGGATTCGTTGGATTGGCGCCGTACCCATCGATCGATCTTCGCAAAAGGGTGTGGTGGGCGCCATGATCGATTCCATTCAAGCGCATCAACGCGCAGAAAAGTTTTTATGGTTGGGCTTGTCGCCCGAGGGGACCCGAAAATACACCGAGGGGTGGCGCAGTGGTTTTTACCAGTTGGCTTTAGGGGCTCATGTGCCCTTGGCCATTGTCCGGCTCGACTATGGCCAAAAGGTATTGAAGTTTGTTGGTTTTATGTATCTCAGTGGCGATGTTGAGTCGGATTACCAACAAATTAATGCCATGTACCAGGGTGTGAAGGGCTTCAATGAGTCTCAGGCAGCGCCGATCAGGCCTTTACCTGCGAGGCAATCTCCAAAATAATGATGCAAGACGCCCAAAAATAGAAAGTCATTCAGCATGCAAGTGAACCAAGCGCAAATCGTCAGAGACTATTTGATTCAACTTCAAACCAAGATCACGCGGGCTTTGAACGAATTGGATGGCACGCCTTTTGTGGTGGATGCCTGGCGCAAAGCGGAGGGAGACTTGCTTCAGGGCGATGGCATCACCCAAATTTTAGAGGGCGGGCCTGTTTTTGAGAGAGCAGGTTGCGGCTTTTCTCATGTGACAGGCCCTCGTTTGCCACCCTCTGCAACGCAGCATCGGCCAGAGTTGTCGGGTGCGCCCTTTGAAGCCATGGGCTTGTCCTTGGTGTTTCACCCCCGCAATCCTTATGTGCCCACCGTTCACATGAACGTGCGAATGATTGTGGCCAAACCTGAAGGCAAAGACCCTGTGGCATGGTTTGGTGGTGGCATGGACCTCACGCCTTACTATGGCTTTGCAGAAGATGCTGTGCATTTTCATCAAACTTGCAAAGACGCTGTCGCGCCCTATGGCGCCGACTTGCATCCCCGCTTCAAAAAATGGTGCGACGAGTACTTTTATCTGAAGCATCGCAACGAAGCGCGTGGCGTGGGCGGTATTTTTTACGACGATTTTTCAGAATTGGGTTTTGAAAAAGGATTTGCCATGATGCAAGACGTTGGCAATGGTTTGCTCACTGCCTACTTGCCCATTGTGCAGCGCCGAAAAGATACGCCATATGGCGAACGCGAGCGTGAGTTTCAGCTTTACCGCCGAGGTCGCTATGTCGAGTTCAACTTGGTATGGGACCGGGGCACGCACTTTGGCCTGCAATCCGGTGGCCGAACCGAGTCCATCTTGCTGTCGATGCCGGCTTTGGTGAGCTGGTCCTACAACAGGGTTGATGCGCCTGAATCCGCAGAAGCACAATTGCACCGTCAATTTCTCGTACCCAGGGACTGGATTTGATGCCCCAAAGAATTGGTATCTTGGGGGGTGCTTTTGATCCGCCTCACCAAGCGCATGTGGCCATGGCCGAGGCGGCCATTGCGCAATATCAATTGGATGAATTGCGCATCATTCCCACAGGCGAGGCTTGGCACAAACCACGCCATCTGAGCAGTGCCGAACACCGAGAGGCCATGACCCGATTGGCTTTTGGGCAATTGCCCAAAGTGGTCATTGATTGTGTTGAGTTGCACAGAGTTGGCCCAAGCTACACCATCGACACCCTGAGAGTCTTGTCAGAGCAACATCCCACGGCGCAATTCTTTTTGTTCATTGGGGAAGATCAAGACAAAGCCTTGACGTCCTGGCACCGAATCGAAGAGATTGCTCAGCGGGCTATAATCTGCGTCGCTGAGCGAGACATGGCTGAACCGCATGATCTCATTGCTTCAAGCCATGATTTGCCAACGCTGCCCCTGAAATTACCCAGCCTGCCGCACAGTGCCACAGAAGTTCGTGCACGAGTGGCTCTAGGACAATCGATCGATGCGCTGGTGCCCCCGAACGTTGCACTGTATATTCAACGCCATCACCTTTACCAGCCCGAACGATGAACGACACCACCGCTAAAAAAGACACTCAAAAACTCCAACGTGCCATCGTGGACGCGCTGGAGGATGTCAAGGCACATGAGATTGTGGTGTTTGACACAGAGCACATCTCTGCGCTGTTTGAGCGAGTGATCATTGCCTCTGGTACGTCCAACCGTCAAACAAAAGCCTTGGCTGCCAGCGTGCGCGACAAGGTCAGAGAAGCGGGTTTTCCAAAACCCCGCATTGAAGGTGAAGACAATGGTGAGTGGATCATTGTGGACTGCGGCAGCGCAGTGGCTCACGTCATGCAGCCTACGATCCGTTCTTATTACAACCTCGAAGAAATTTGGGGTGACAAACCTGTTCGCCTCAAATTGGGCGCTCCAAAGCCTGCCGAACCTGTGCGTAAACCTGAGCCTAAGAAAAAGGCCACCGTGAGTGCAGGCCGTACCCCCAGCCGCAGAGACATTGTGCCCGTTGGGCCGATGGGTTCTGAGGCATTGAAACCCACACGCAAAGCGCCTGCAGCCAAAACAAACGCAAAGTCGGTATCGAAGGCCTCGGCTAAGCCTGTCGCGAAGGCACCTGTCAAAACCACAGCTAAGTCAGCAGCCAATTCCGCAGCCAAGTCACCGGCAAAGAGCGCTGCAAAATCAATCACAAAATTGATCGTTCCAGCCCGTTCTTCAGCCGCCAACAAATCGGCGTCTAAAACAAATTCAGCACCCGCTGCAAAGCCCAAACCCCGGGCCAAACCCAGACCTAAGTCTGCTTAAGCACCATGAGGCTGCTGATTGTGGCCGTGGGGCAGCGCGTACCCGATTGGGCGCAAACCGCTTGGGACGATTACGTCAAACGATTTCCCCCGGAGCTGAAGGTCGAGCTCAAAGCCGTGAAGACCGAGCCCCGAGCTTCTAAAACTTATGAAAGCTTGGTGGCAGCCGAGCGGCAACGCATTGAAGCCGTGATTCCGAAGGGCACTCGTTTGGTGGTTTTGGATGAGCGTGGCACGTCGCTTCGAACCACCGCCTTAGCGCAGCGACTGAAAGATTGGCAATTGTCGGGAGACGATGTAGCCCTCATCATTGGCGGGCCCGATGGCTTGGAGCCCGCCTTCAGGGATGCGGCTCACGAACGCATTCGAATGTCCGATCTTACATTGCCACATGCCATGGCGCGCGTGTTGCTGATCGAGCAGCTCTATCGAGCCTGGTCCATCAATGCCAACCATCCCTATCACCGTGAATAAAAAGTGATCAAGCCACACATGAAAAAGTTTCTCTATTTGGCCTCTCAAAGCCCTAGACGCAGTCAACTGTTGGCCCAAATAGGGTTTGAATTTGAATTGTTGTTGGCCACGGCAGAGGAAGATGCCGAGTCTTTGGAAGCATGGATCCAAGGTGAATCACCCTTGGCTTATGTCAAGCGCGTCACAGACTTAAAACTCGATGCGGCGGTCAAACGCATGAAGTTAAGAGGTTTGCCAATGGCCCCGGTATTGTGTGCAGACACCACCGTTGCTTTGGGCCGGCAAATTTTAGGTAAACCCAAAGATGCCCAAGATGCCATCGCCATGTTGCAAACCTTGTCGGGCCAAACACATCGTGTATTGACCGCCGTCGCTCTGGCTTCTGGCCGTCGTAGATTCTCTTCTGTGTCTGTTTCAAAGGTGAGCTTTGCACCCATGAAGCTGACAGACATCAAAGCTTACGTGGCCAGTGGCGAACCCATGGGCAAGGCGGGCGCATATGGTGTGCAAGGCTTGGCCGCGGCTTTTATTTCAGACATCAAAGGCTCATACTCCGGCATCATGGGCTTGCCACTGTTTGAAACGTCTGAATTGCTTAAGTGCATTTGATGTGAGTCAACGTTTGAGCATGACCTCCGCAGACATTTCGTCACACTATTTAACGGCGGCGTTTTACAAATTCGTCGACTTGCCTGACTATGCCGACCGCAAGGCGCCCCTGTTGGCATTTTGCGAAGCTCACCATGTCAAGGGATTGATTTTGCTCGCCCGTGAAGGCATCAACAGTACCATCGCGGGTGCGCCATCGGATGTTCACGCCGTGTTGTCGTATTTGCGATCAGATGCCAAATTGGCCGATTTGGTTCACAAAGAATCGATTTCACACACAGCCCCTTTTCACCGCATGAAGGTGCGCTTGAAAAAAGAAATTGTCACCTTGGGCGTCGAGGGCATCAGCCCTACAAAGCAGGTGGGGCAGTATGTCAAGCCTGAAGATTGGAACGATCTGATCTCTTTACCCGATGTGGTGTTGATCGACACTCGGAACGATTACGAAGTCGAGGTTGGCACCTTTAAGGGTGCCATCGATCCCAAAATTAAAACCTTCTCTCAGCTCACCGAATGGGTCAAACAAGACAAGTCTTTGACGACGCAAAGTGGCGCCAAACCCCGAGTCGCCATGTTTTGCACCGGCGGTATTCGCTGCGAAAAATCGACTTCCTTGATGTTGGCCCATGGCTTTGAGGAGGTCTACCACTTGCAGGGCGGTATTTTGAAGTACCTAGAAGTTGTTCCCCCAGACAAAAGCCTGTGGCAAGGAGAGTGTTTTGTATTTGATGAACGGGTGTCGGTCGGTCACGGCCTCAAGCCGGGGCCCCATGCCTTGTGCCGCTCTTGCCGGGATCCCCTGCCAGCAGGCGCCAAAGACTCGCCCTTGTATGAATTGGGCGTGAGTTGCCCACGTTGTCATGCCCGCACCACAGAAGCTCAAAAGAGCAGTGCACGTGAAAGGCAAAAGCAATGGGAGATTGCCAAGGAACGACAAACCCAGCACATCGGCCAGCCGCAGCGGCAAGAAAAAATGGCGGCTTTGTTGCCTGTGGATGCGCCTGTGTTGTATTCATTCAGGCGCTGCCCTTACGCCATGCGTGCTCGCTTGGCATTGCTTTCCAGCGGCATACGCTGTGAGCTGAGAGAAGTGGCCTTGAGTCAAAAACCAGTTAGCTTGTTGGCCTTGTCGCCCAAAGGCACGGTACCGGTTCTGGTATTGCAAGACCGGGTGCTAGAGCAAAGTTTGGACATCATGCAATGGGCTTTGAGCCAACACGATCCTGAGGGTTGGTTGACTGAAGCTGGCAACAATGATGCAGAGGCGCATCAACTGGTTGAACGTTGCGACCTTGAATTCAAAGTTCATTTGGATCGTTACAAATACCCCAGTCGATTCTCATTGTCAGACGGGTTGGCACACCGAACAGAAGGCGCGATATTTCTTCAAACCTTGGACGAAAAGTTAAGTCAAAGTGCTTTCTTGATGGGACCCACTTTCACTTGGGTCGATGCGGCCATCCTGCCTTTTGTGCGTCAATTTGCCAGAACAGACCGTGCTTGGTTTGACGTGCAGTCTTGGCAAGCGCTGCGAATATGGCTTGAGCTTTACGAGCATTCAGACGCCTATGCCACTGTGATGCATTCATACAAAGTGTGGCACCCTGGCGCCAAGCCCGTTGCATTTCCTTCCTAGTCAGCTTTGGCGCCTGAGGCCTTCACAATAGGCCCCCAGCGCATGACTTCCGCTTTGTTCATCTCGGCCATGGTCTCTGGACTGGTACCCAAAATGATGTAACCCAAATCGGTCATGCGCTTGATGAATTCAGGCGATTTACTACCCTTGACAATTTCGGCATTGAGTTTCATCACAATGTCGCGAGGGGTGTTGGCCGGTGCCATGACGCCAAACCAAACGCCAGACTCGTAGCCTGCGACACCTGCCTCTGCGATGGTAGGTACATCCGGCATAGAGGGGTCGCGTTTGGCCCCTGTGGTGGCAAGCGCTTTGAGTTTGCCGGCTTTGATGTGGGGAAGGGCAGAGGGGATGTTGTCAAACATCATCATGACTTGCCCGCCCAACAAATCATTCATGGCGGGTGAACTTCCTTTATAGGGAATGTGAGTCATGGCCACATTGGTCATCGATTTGAACATTTCACCCGACATGTGGGTGCTGGTGCCGCTGCCACTGGAGGCGTAATTGATGGCACCTGGCGGCAGTGATTTGCCCAATGCAATTACTTCGGCAACGCTGTTGGCTTTGACCGAGGGGTGCAACACTAACACGTTGTTCAAGGACACCAGATTCGCCACAGGTGTCAGGTCTTTGCTAGGATCAAAAGGCATCTTGGCATAGAGCGCTGGATTGATGGCTTGAATGCCGCTGGTGGTCATGAGAAGGGTATAGCCGTCTGGTGCTGACCTGGCTACATCCGCGCTTCCTATGTTGCCGCCTGCACCTGGTTTGTTGTCGACCGTGACAGCTTGCCCCAATGTTTTTGTGAGTTCTTGGGCGAGAGCGCGAGATGCAATGTCGACGGCGCCCCCTGGTGGAAAGGGGCAAACGAGGCGAATGGGTTTATTGGGGAATGCTTGCGCCGAAGCGGAGGGCGTGGCCAGAAAACTGCCGCAAACGCCCAGGGCCAATACAAAGATTGAAAGCCACTGGGAGAGTTTGAGGGGCTTTGGCATCCCAATGGTTGGCATGGATATAGGTGAAGTCGACAAGTTGAACTCCTGTTTGGCGATGACTGTCACTCAGCCTATGAGAATTTTTTATTTTGGGGTACAGGATATTCCCTTGTATGAATCACAAGCTCCGTCAGCATGCGAATGGATTTCGAGGTTTAATTCAGTTCCAAATAAGTTGATTTCAAACTCATGCCATTCATTCCCGCTTTGTTGTTGAACTTTGGTCATGCCTTAGACCATTTGTTTCTGTTGATCTTTGCAACGGCGGTCAGTGCCATTGCCGCCGACTTCGGCATGACCCGTTGGGAAGACATGATGCCCTACACCGTGGGTGCTTTTTTGATGTTTGGGCTAGGCTCCATTCCTGCCGGCCGCCTTGGAGATTTGTGGGGCCGCAAGCAAATGATGTTGGTGTTCTTTTTCGGCATTGGCTTGGCATCAGTGGCCGTCTCCTTCACGCAAACCCCAATACAAATGGCTGCAGCCTTGACCGTGCTTGGCGTTTTCTCAGCCATTTATCACCCCGTTGGCATTCCCCTGTTGGTTCAAAAATCTTCACGACCTGGCTTGACCATAGGGGTCAATGGACTGGCAGGCAATTTAGGCATTGCCGCGGCGGCGCTTTTGACCGGCTTTTTTGTGTCGTGGCAGGGCTGGCGCTCTGCATTTGTCATTCCCGGCTTGTTCGCTTTAGCCTGCGGTTTTGCATTCGCATGGTTTGCACCCAATGATTCCGAATCTCCAGCCAAGAAAAGATCTTCCGCCCTTCAACTGCCCAAACACCTGGCTTGGCGAACATTCATTGTGATGGTGGCCACGGCCACCACCAGCAGCGTCTTGTTCAACATCACCACCAATGGCAACGCCCAGCTTTTGGCTGAAAGATTGGACGGCCTGGTCAATGACCCAAGCCGGTTGGGCTTGCTGTTGTCGGCCGTCTATGCCGTTGCTTCCTTGGCGCAGTTGGTTGTCGGGCGACTGTTAGATTGGCTTCCCATCAAGCCTTTGTTTTTCGGGATTTTGTTGATGCAAATTGTGATGTTTGGCTTGGCGTCCCAATCGTCAGGTTGGTTTTGGTATGCCTCGGCCATTGGTTACATGGTGATGGTGTTTGGCGCGATTCCTTTTGGCGACACCATGGTGGTTCGGTACATTGACGACAGCATGCGTTCTCGTGTCAGTGGAACGCGCATTGCCATTTCATTTGGCATCAGTTCGATGGCCGTTTTTGCATTGGGTCCAGTGGTCAAGGTCGCAGGCTTCACTCAATTGATGATGGCTTTGACCGGCGTGGCTGCATTGGGCGCTTTGATTGTTCTCTTTTTGCCCAACGAGGGCCAAATGAAACCCTATCAGACAAACTGAGCTTGCTCAGGGCGTGTGGTTTGCCAAATAAGTGATGGCCGCGGTCATCCCATTTGGGCCAAACGGAATTTTTTGGACCGTCATGGCAGCCTCAATGCCTGCCAGCGCTCCCAAAATCATAGGCTCATTCATGTCGCCCAAATGGCCAATCCTAAAGACCTTGCCTGCCAAGGGACCCAGGCCGCCAGCCATGGCCACTTGAAACTTCTCTCTTGCCAAAGTTCTTAAAGCCTCTGGATCGATCCCTTTGGCCACTTCAATGGCCGTGACCGACGACGAAAATCCCTCGAAATCTAGGCAATGCAGTTGGAGTGCGCCCTTGCTGGACCAGGCATTGACTGCAGCGCGAACGGCACCCCCCAGCCTTTTGTGCCTGGCAAAAACAGCTTCCAATCCCTCTTCTCTTAACAGGCCCAGCGACACTTCCAGACCTGCCAGATGAGCCAGGGGGGGGGTGCCGCAAAACTTGGCAGACTGGTTGGTGGTTTTGCGCTCTAACCAACTCCAATAAAACCTGGGTTTGGCATGGTCTTTTGACCAAGCAAATGCTTTCTCGTTGGCCGCCACAAATCCCAAACCAGGGGGCATCATCAGACCCTTCTGTGAACTGCCCAGACAAACATCGACGCCCAATGCATCCATGTCAAAAGGTGCTGCGGCCAAGGAAGCCACCACATCCACCACATAAAGGGCTGGGTGCTGAGTGCGGTCGATGGCTTGCCGAATGGCCGCCAAATCACTGCTGATGCCGCTGGCTGTATCGGTATGAACCACCATCACGGCCGCAATGCGATGTTGGGTGTCTGACCTTAAGGCGTCTTCAATGGCGCCCACATCAATTCGGAAACCGTGCTGATGGGGGGTTCTCAAGACTGAGAGCCCCAAGGCTTGGGTTTGAATGGCCCATTGATCTGAGAAATGCCCAGAGCCCGCAATCAGCAAGGTGTGATGGTCGGACCCCAAATTGGCAGATGTGGCTTCCCAAACGCCGTGCCCATTTCCAGCGTAAAAATAGACTTCCGATTGGGTTGTTTTGAGCAGTTGCTTCATGCCCGATTCACAAGCCGCAATGAGGGCCGCCACGCGAGGGTCGGCCAAGTCGGTCATGGGCCTTTGCATGGCATGCATGACTTCGGCAGGCACATGAGTGGGCCCTGGAGAGTGAACAAATCGGATGCCAGGGATGCGGGGGGTAATGTTAGAAATCATGACTTCTACTTTAACTGATGAGCCTTGCCTCGTTAAACTGCAGGCTGTTCATAAGGGTGTTCATGGAAATTGATCTCTATTTTTTGCTTGCGGGTATTGCGGCATTGACGATTGGTTTGTCTAAAGGAGGGTTGCCCATGGTGGGCATGATGTCAGTCCCTCTTTTGTCGATGGTGATGTCGCCCGTGAAAGCGGCGGTCATGTTGTTGCCCCTGTTCGTGTTGACAGACGTCGTTGCCGTTGGTCTTTACCGCAAACATTACAGCCTCGTTAACTTGAAAATTTTGGTTCCTGCCGGTCTTTTGGGTGTGTTGATGGGTTGGTTAACGGCCTCCTTGATTTCGGACATGACCCTCAAATTCATCATTGGTTTGGTGGGGCTTGGTTTTTGTCTTCAGACTTGGTTTAAGCGCGTCACCCTTGATATGCCAGTTCCAGCGTCCCCTCCGAAAGGCTTGTTCTGGGGCGCATTGGCAGGCTTTACGAGTTTCATTTCTCATTCAGGCGGACCGCCGTTCCAAATTTTTATGCTGCCTCAAAAGCTTTCAAAGCTTGAGTTTGCAGGAACGGCCACGCTATTTTTTGCCGTTGTCAATCTGGCCAAAATTGCGCCCTACCATCAGCTTAGGCCCTACAGCTTGAACGATTTGATGCAGCTTGGCGTCTTGATTCCCCTCGCGCTTTTGGGAACTCTTCTTGGGGCTTACCTCAGCCGTCGACTGAATGAGGTGTGGTTTTATAAATTGGTGCAAATAAGCCTGTTCTTAGTTTCTCTTAAATTGATTGCCGATGCTTTGACTGGGTACTGGCAGTCAAACATATAGACATACAACAAATGGTTGCTCAACTGATTGTTGGTAAACTGTTGGTTATTTAACTTATGGTTATTCAACTAGGGGTTTTATTGTGAATAAGATCATTTTGAGGGCCGTGACGGCTTACGTTAGAACCGATTTAAAGGGTGCTGAGAGTGCGTTGGCCGTCAAAGGGCGAGAAATCAATTACTTGGGAAAAGGCTACATTGCCCTAGAAAATGAGACCACGCATGAACTCGTGGCGCTGTATCGATGTATGAACCGTGGCGAACTCAAGCGTTTGAAACGTTGGCCATCGGTCATCACCGACAAACCAGTCGCCCCTGTTGTGGTGAAGAAAAAAGAGACCGGCGTGCCAGCCATTTTAGAAATTGCGCAAGTGAAAAAACCATCACAAACAGCTAAATCGAAAATCAAGGAAAAGAAGCCAAGCGCCAAAAGTAGGGATCAAACAGATTTGTTTGAATAGGCCTTAAAGCCTGCTTTGGCAAGCTACAAGCCATCAAAAAAGCCGCTTTGCAGCGGCTTTTTGAAGATTCTCCGAGACGTCAACCCCGGAGGGTGTTGACTCAAGACTGGGCTGCTTCAATCAATGCATTGAAAGTAGCGCTAGGACGCATCGCAGTTTGCAACAGCTCTTGTGAAGGCAAGTAATAGCCGCCAATGTCAACGGGTTGACCTTGAACTGAACGCAATTCAGTCACGATTTTTTCCTCGTTCTCAGTCAATGCTTTGGCCAAAGGCGCGAACTTGGCTTGCAATTCTTTGTCTGCGGACTGCGCGGCCAATTCCTGAGCCCAATACATGGCCAGGTAGAACTGACTTCCGCGGTTGTCAAGCTCACCTGTTTTGGGGGAGGGGTTCTTGTTGTTCTCAAGCAATGAGCCTGTGGCGGCATCCAAAGTGGTGGCCAAAATTTTGGCCTTATCATTGCCCGTTTTGATGCCCAGGTCTTCCAATGAAACGGCCAGGGCCAAGAACTCACCCAAGGAGTCCCAACGCAAATGGTTTTCTTCAACCAGCTGCTTCACATGTTTGGGGGCTGAACCTCCAGCGCCTGTTTCGTACATGCCACCGCCCGCCATCAAGGGCACCACAGAGAGCATCTTGGCGCTGGTGCCCAATTCCATGATGGGGAACAAGTCTGTCAGGTAATCACGCAAAATATTGCCAGTGACGGAGATGGTGTCCAAGCCGCGGATGACGCGCTCCAAGGTGTACCGCATGGCGCGAACTTGCGACATGATTTGAATGTCGAGCCCTGCCGTATCGTGGTCTTTCAAATAGGTTTCAACCTTTTTGATCAACTCAGCCTCGTGAGGGCGATAGGGATCAAGCCAGAAAATGGCGGGCATGCCGGAGTTGCGTGCGCGGGTCACGGCCAATTTAACCCAGTCGCGAATGGGCGCGTCTTTCACTTGGCACATGCGCCAAATGTCCCCCTGTTCAACGTGTTGGGTGAGCAACACTTCGCCAGTTGCGATGTCCACAATGTTGGCGACGCCGTCTTCAGTGATTTCGAAGGTTTTGTCGTGTGAGCCGTACTCTTCAGCTTGCTGTGCCATCAAACCCACGTTGGGCACGGTGCCCATGGTGCGGGGGTCGAAGTTGCCATTGGTTTTACAGAAGTTGATGACCTCTTGGTAAATGCGGGCAAATGTAGACTCGGGAATGACTGCTTTGGTGTCCTTGGGCTTGCCGTCGGCACCCCACATTTTGCCGCCGATGCGAATCATGGCGGGCATGGACGCATCCACAATCACGTCATTTGGCGCATGCAAGTTGGTAATGCCTTTGGCCGAGTCCACCATGGCCAAATCGGGGCGATGCTCGTGGCATGCATGCAGATCGCGAATGATTTCGTCATGCAAAGAATGAGGCAAAGTTTCAATCTTTTCATAAAGATCGACCATGCCATTGTTCACATTGATGCCCAACTCATCAAACACCTTGCCGTGCTTTTCAAAGGCTTCCTTGTAGAAAATCTTGACTGCGTGGCCGAAAACAATGGGGTGCGACACCTTCATCATGGTAGCTTTCACGTGCAATGAGAACATGACACCCGTTTTGCGTGCGTCTTCCATTTGCTCTTCGTAAAACTCGCAGAGGGCTTTTTTGCTCATGTACATGCTGTCGATGATTTCGCCAGCGAGCAAGGAGACCTTGGATTTCAAGACCGTGGCCTGGCCTGACTTGGTGATGAGTTCCATGCGGACCTCGCGGGCTTTGTCTAGCGTCATGGATTTTTCGCCATGGTAGAAGTCGCCGTGCTTCATGTGAGCCACGTGCGAGCGCGAAGCCATGCTCCATTCACCCATGCTGTGGGGATTCTTTTTGGCAAAGTTTTTGACCGCGGCTGGCGCGCGGCGGTCGGAATTGCCTTCTCTCAAAACAGGGTTGACTGCGCTGCCCAAGCACTTTGAATAACGTGCCCGGATGGCTTTTTCTTCATCCGTTTTAGGGTCTTCGGGGTAATCGGGAACATCGTAACCCTTAGATTGCAATTCCTTAATGACGCCGCCCAATTGGTGCACTGAAGCGCTGATGTTGGGCAACTTGATGATGTTGGTTTCTGGCAATAGCGTGCGTTTGCCCAGGTCTGCCAAGTTGTCGGGAATGCGTTGTTCTGGTGTGAGGTGGTCTGGAAACTCACCCAAGATCCGGCCTGCCACAGAAATGTCGCTGGTTTCAATCTGGATACCCGCGGCTTCGGCAAAAGTGCGTACAACAGGTAAGAAGGCCGCCGTTGCCAAATAAGGGGCTTCGTCGGTCAGTGTGTAAATGATGGTGGAATTGTTTTTGGCCATTTTCTTCCTCGTATGTGCACAGCTTGCAATATCAAAACAAGCTCATATTAGATCTTAAAAGTGCTGCCTGTCAGCCTTTGGAAACGCTCAATTGGTAAAAAAATGAGATTACATTGCGCTATGTGAAAAAATCTTAATCCTTTGAATGGCACATGCCTGCACGTTCAGGTTGAGATCGATTCCGTGAGATTATGTCAATCTGTCAGCCAAGGAGGCCATCTAGGTGTGGCGAAAAAAAGATGAAAGAACAACCCATCCTGTGGGAAACCAGCGGGACCAGCCGCATTCCTTTTGCGGTCTACACCCAAGAAGGCAACCATGCCAAAGAACTTGAGCGTTTTTTTTACAAAGCGCATTGGAGTTATGTCGGCCTAGAAGCAGAAATTCCCAATGAGGGGGATTTCAAAAGAACGGTGGTCGGCGAACGATCGGTCATCATGACACGCACCCAAAATGGCCAAATTCATGTTGTAGAAAATGTATGTGCGCACCGCGGCATGGCATTTTGTCGGGAGCGCCATGGCAATAAAAAAGAACTTGTTTGCCCTTATCACCAGTGGAGCTATGCACTGGACGGCAAATTACAAGGCGTGCCTTTCAGGCGAGGTGTCAGGCAAGAGGGCAAAGTGAATGGCGGCATGCCTGCCGACTTTGATCCCAAAGAGCATGGCTTGACGGCCTTGAAAGTGGCCGTCAGAGGTGGTGTGGTCTTTGCTTCTTTTGACCATGATGTGGAATCCTTAGAAGCGTACATGGGGCCCGTCATTCTGAGTTACTTTGACAGGCTGTTCAATGGCCGCAAACTGAAAATATTGGGCTATAACCGGCAACGAATTCCAGGCAACTGGAAACTGATGCAAGAAAACATCAAAGATCCTTACCATCCTGGTTTGCTGCACTCTTGGTTTGTGACCTTTGGCTTGTGGCGAGCCGATAACAAGAGCGAACTGCGAATGGACGAGCACCACCGCCATGCAGCCATGATCTCTACCCGAGGCTCTTCGGGTCAAGCCACAGGACAAGCCTCCGATGTGACTCAAGTGAGCAGCTTTAAAGCCAGCATGGAACTGAACGATCCCAGCTTTTTGGACATCGTGCCGGAGGCCTGGTGGGGAGGACCTACCGCAGTCATGATGACGCTCTTTCCCAGTATCATTTTTCAGCAGCAAGTGAACAGTGTTTCAACCCGCCACATTCAACCGGATGGTCAAGGTGCATTCGACTTTGTTTGGACGCATTTTGGTTTTGAAGATGACACGCATGAGATGACAGAACGCAGACTCCGGCAAGCCAATTTGTTTGGTCCCGCTGGGTTTGTTTCTGCAGACGATGGCGAAGTGATTGAATTCTCCCAACAAGCCTTTGAGTCCAAAGGTCAGCACCGCACCTTGGCCGAATTGGGCGGTCGTGAGGTCGGCGACACAGATCACATGGTGACCGAAACGCTCATTCGGGGCATGTATGCATATTGGCGCAAAGTGATGGAGGCTTGATCATGGTGGACATTCAAACTTGGTTGTCAGTGCAACAACTCCATGCCGATTACGCCAGTGCCGTGGACAGTGGCCATTGGAATTTGTGGCCTGAATTTTTCACTGAAGAATGTGTTTACAAATTGCAATCCCGTGAAAATCATGAAAGAGGCTTTCCCTTGGCCACCTTGTTTTTTACCAGCAAGGGCATGCTCAAAGACCGCGTGTACGGCATTACCGAAACGCTTTATCACGACCCCTATTACCAGCGACATGTGGTGGGAGCGCCCGTTGTGAAAAAGCTAGATGAAGGCAAAATCTACAGCGAGGCCAATTACGCCGTTTTCAGAACCAAATTTGACAAAGAAAGTACAGTGTTCAATGTGGGTCGATACTTGGACACCATTGTCCAAACGCCAGAGGGCTTCAAATTTGCCGAGCGACTTTGTATATTCGACAGTGAGATGATTCCCAACTCCATCATTTACCCCATCTAATCATGAGCAACTGGATTGACGTGGCCGCCGAGGCCGATTTGTTTGAGGGTGCTGGCATTGCTGTGGCACCTCAAAACTTGGACATCGCCATCTTCAAAATTGACGAAGGTGTATTTGCCATTGACAACGTGTGCAGCCATGGCAATGCCAAATTGTGCGAAGGATTTGTCGAGGGAAACCATGTGGAGTGCCCGTTTCACCAAGCGCTTTTTGATGTACGTGATGGTTCAGTGGCCTGCGGCCCTGCCACCCAGCCTGCCAAATCATGGCCGGTCAAGATAGAGAACGGCCGAGTCTTTTTAGATTTGACGATTTAAACAGTCACGCTGTCGTTTTTTCTAGCAGCCCAAAAAGTGGCGCCTTCGGAGCCGTATTTTTCTGAGTGAACCTCACCTCTGGAAACTGTAAACAGGTCTCCCTTCTTAAGGTGAATGGTTTCGCCATGGCGCGTGAGCCAAAAATCACCCTTTGCGACCAAAGCAGTGGTGTGCCAGTCATGTTCGTGCAGTTCATTTGAAAAATGGGGAGCCCATTCTTTGATTGAAACAAGATCAAAGCCTTGGCTGAGCATTTGGGCTTGGAAGGATTCAAATGTTTCTTGTGGCATGGGTCAGCTCATCGGTTGGATTTACAAATTGTCATACCCCCATCCGCAATGCTTGCAAAAACTGCTTTAGCATGGAGGGTGTTTGCAATAATAGTTCGAATCAATAGGAGACGCAATTCATGTCTAAACGTCATTTCATCAAAGCAACGCTGTTGGGTGGGCTTGCCTGCCTGTCTGTACTGGCTCATGCCCAAGACAATGCCTTCAAGGTGGGCCTTATTTTGCCCATGTCGGGTCCATTTGCCTCTACGGGCAAGCAACTCGAATCTGCAGCCCGTTTGTACGTGGCTCAACATGGCGACACGGTGGCAGGTCGCAAGGTGGTTCTGATTGTGAAAGATGACGGCGGTGCGCCAGAAGTCACCAAACGGATTGCCCAAGAATTGGTGGTCAACGACAAGGTTCAGGTCCTGGCCGGTTTTGGCTTGACACCGTTGGCCATGGCCACTGCGCCTGTGGCCACGCAATCTAAAACACCCATGGTGGTCATGGCGGCAGCAACTTCCATTGTGACGGAAGCTTCTCCTTTCATTGTTCGCACCAGTTTTACTGTGCCTCAAGTGGTGGTCACCTTGGCCGATTGGGCTTCCAAAAATAACATCAAACGCGTGGTGAGTTTGGTGACCGATTACGCACCCGGCATCGATTCTGAAAAGTACTTTAACCAACGTTTGATTGCCAATGGTGGTCAAGTGGTTGAAGCCATTCGCGTGCCTTTGAGAAACCCCGATTTCGCCCCATTTTTACAGCGCGTGAAAGATGCAAAACCCGATGCCTTGTTTACGTTTGTGCCTGCTGGAGTGGGCGTGGCTTTGATGAAACAGTTTGCCGATCGTGGACTTGACAAGGCGGGTATCCGCTTGATTGCAGAAGGCAGTGTGACTGACGATGACATCATCAATGGCATGGGCGATGTGGCCTTGGGCGTGGTGAGCACGCACCATTACTCAGCCTCGCACAAATCGGCAACCAACAAAAAGTTTGTGGAGGCATTTGGCAAAGCCAACAATGGCGCTAGGCCTAACTTCATGGCGGTCGGTGCTTACGACGGCATGCGCGTCATTTATGAAGCGGCCAAGGCCACGAAGGGGCAGGGCGGCGAGCCCTTGCTCAATGCCATGAAAGGCCAAATCTTTGAGAGCCCACGTGGCCCCATCTACATCGATGCACAAACACGCGATGTGGTTCAGAACATTTACATTCGCCGTGTGGAAAAAGTAGACGGCCAGTTGTGGAATCAAGAATTTGAAACCGTGACCGATGTGAAAGACATTGGGAAAACGCGCTAATTAACTCTCATTTTGCAGATTGAATGATGAACCAAACGACCTTTGTATTAGCGCCTGGATTGATGTGTGACCACACTGTCTGGGAGCCATTGGCCGATCATTTGCCAAGCTTTCAATCTCGCATTGTGATTGACTATCAAGGGGCCAATACCCTTGTGAACATGGCCGAGCTTTTGCTTAGCCAAGCCCCTGATCAATTTTTGTTGGCAGGGCATTCTATGGGCGGCAGAGTGGCGCTTGAGGTGTTGCGCATGGCGCCGCAGCGAGTGTCTGGCGTCATCTTGATGGACACAGGCTACTTGCCCAAAGTGGCTGGTGCTGTGGGCGAGGAAGAAGTTCGCAAGCGCCTGGCACTCCTTCAAATCGCCCAAGAGCAGGGCGTGCGTGCCATGGCCCAAGAATGGGTCAAGGGCATGGTGCATCCGGCTCGGTTAACGGATCAATCCTTGATCGGTGACATCTTGGACATGTTTGATCGGAAGAACTCGGATATTTTTGCCCGACAACTTTTGGCGCTCATTCATCGCCCTGATGCGACGCCAGTTTTACAAGCGCTCACCATGCCAACTTTGATTTTGTGTGGTGCTCAGGATGCCTGGTCGCCACCTTCTCAGCACATTGAAATGCATCAATTTGTACCCCATGCCCAATTGGCTGTGATTGAAAACGCAGGCCACATGGCCACCATGGAAAAGCCTGAGGCTGTGGCAGTCGCCATGTCCAATTGGCTAAGCAAATACCAGCTTTGAAACAGCCACTTTCAGCCTGAAAGTGGCGTCGGATCATTTTTGAGAGACGGGCCTGCCCTTGATGTGCGCCTGAACAGAGTCAAGCAGGCCGCCATCGGCAACAATATTTTGGCCAGTCATGTAGGCTGCTTCAGGGCTGATCAAGAACGCAACAATGCCGGCAATGTCTGAATCTGATTCGGCAATTCTTCCCAGCGGCACCAAAGCCTCGCGTGCCGCTCTCACTTCGGGTTGGTCGAACATGGTTTGGGTCAGGGGCGTACGAACAAATCCTGGCGAAACGCAGTTAACGCGAATTCTGTCTGAGGCCCATTCCTGAGCCAGTTGCCGAGCTAGCATGATCAAGGCTGCTTTGCCTGGGCTGTAGGCGCCGCCACCGGGATAGGGTTGTACGCCGCACATGGAAGCCACATACGCCATGTTGCCCTGGCTTTTTTGCAGGTGAGGATAGGCGGCGCGTGCCAGCAGCCACTGAGCGCGAACATTGACTGTGAAAATTTGATCCCACTGCATGGGGTCGAGTGTGGCCAACGGTCCCGGCGCTGTGATGCCGGCGTTGCCGACCACGGCATCCAAGCCACCCCAGTGCGCGGCAGCGTTTGTCACTAAATCTGCGGGTGTGTTTTCCAATTCAAGATTGCCGACAAGAGGGAGGGCTTGACCGCCCAACTGGCTGACCTCTTCAACCAAGCTTTCCAGCTCATGGGCATGGGCGGAACCACAAACAGCTAGCTTGGCGCCAGCTGCAGCCAGCTTGAGCGCAACGGCACGGCCAATGCCTCGGCTGGCACCGGTTATCAAGACTCGCATGAAAGCTCCTTTTTTGGGTTGATAGGGTATTTTGAAGATCATATCAATGGAAGCATTCTGGGCAGAACCCTGGTTTGAAGCCTACTTGTTCTGTGATTTTTCCATGTCAGTTCTGAGCTTTTCTAGGTGTGCGCTGAAATCAAAATGAGCTGCTTGCTTGTAAGGAATTCTCGGCCAAATGATGAGCGGTGGGAGCACTTTTTTAGCAGCGTGCTTGATCGGACAAAAGTAGGCTTCTGTTGCGTCGATCACGGCACTGACAAAACCCAAAACACCAACACCATATGCGCAATAGGTGCAGTGGGATTTGGACACCCAATCTAAATACTGAAGTTCTTGCCGGTCAAAAATAATGAAATCTTTGCGTGCAAACTTGGATATGCCATACACTGGAAAACACGTCCATTGGTAAAAGCTCACGCACAAATCTAGCATCATGATGGGGAAAATCATGCTGTAAATAATGGGTCCAGTGATCAGGTTGATGGGCCGTGAACGTTTAATCAAGGGGATTAAACCGAGTTGGTGGTTTGTGTTCATAGAATTTACCCAGTTGATTAACCTAGACCTGATAGCAAGCTTGATCCTAATGAAGGCCTGCCAAGCAACATTGATTTAGGTCAAGTGAGCATCTCTGGGTGAAATTCAATTTGAAAATGGGTCCGCTGGCGTGCGGATGCTTGCGCATCACCTACTCCTTGATAATAGGCACATGTCAAACATCAACGGCCAACGCCCTGTCATTGTGCTTTGCACCCTGAATGCAAAGTACATCCATGCATCTTTGGGTTTGCGATATTTAATGGCCAACATGCGTCGCTATGCGGGTGATGACATCGCCCATGCAACTCGCATGCTTGAGTTCACCATTTCTCGACCTGTTTCGGACATGGTGAATGATCTTCTTCAATTCATCGGCCCCGACAACAAAGATCAAACTCAAGTGCTGGGCTTTGGTGTTTACATTTGGAATGTGATTCAAACGACAGAGCTCGTTCGTCAGCTTAAGACCCTTCGGCCCCAGCTTCAAATTATTTTGGGCGGACCGGAAGTGAGCCATGAAACTGAATCTCAGACGATCTTTCAATGGGCAGACCATGTGATCACGGGCTGGGGCGATGTGAGTTTTCCCAAGCTTTGCAAAGCCCTTGTGGAGGGGCCTCGACCCTTAATGAAGATCATTCAGGGTGAGCAGCCCAACTTGTCGGAGATTGAGCTACCTTATCAACAGTTCAGTGATGAAGACCTAGCGCATCGAGTGCTTTATGTAGAGGCCTCGCGCGGATGTCCGTTTAAGTGTGAGTTTTGCCTGAGCTCACTCGACAAAACAGCATGGGCTTTTGAGCTCAATCGGTTTTTAGAAGAAATGCAAATCTTGTACTCAAAAGGTGCTCGCAATTTCAAATTTGTCGACCGAACCTTTAATTTGAAAATTGATGCATCGATCCAGATATTGCAATTCTTTTTAGAGCGACTGAAAGACAATGATGCCCAAGCCTTGTTGGTTCACTTTGAGCTGATCCCCGACCATTTACCCGACAAACTCAAGGCCTTGATTCAACAATTTCCACCTGGCGTGTTGCAGTTTGAAGTAGGTATTCAAAGCTTCAATGTGGATGTGCAGGAACGAATTTCTAGGCGTCAAGACAATGCATTGACTGAGGCCAATTTGCGTTGGTTGTTGAGTGCATCCAATGCCCATCTGCATACGGATCTTATTTTTGGTTTGCCGGGTGAAACCATGGAAAGCTTTGCACAAGGCTTTGATCGATTGTGGGCCATTGGGCCGCAAGAAATTCAGCTAGGCATCTTAAAACGATTGCGCGGTACCCCGATTGCAAGGCACACGCTTGAGCATGAAATGACTTACGACAGCAACCCACCTTATGCGGTGTTGCAAACCAAAACCATCGACGCTCAGAGCGTCATGGCATTTGCAAGAATGGCCAAATACTGGGATTTGGTGGCCAATTCAGGGCGCTTCACGCACACGCTTCCTTTGTTACTCAAGTCGTCAAACAATCCGCTGTCAGCCTTTGGGTCGTTCATGGCCTTCTCCAATGTGCTTTGGGACATGTTTGGCAAAACATTTGGCATTACGCCTGAAGAATTGGTGGACGCAGTCTTTGAACACCTCACACTGAACAACTTTTGCCAACCTGAAGAAGTGAAGTCTTTTCTTTTAAAAGACTACCTTGCAAGCGGTGCAAGAGGCCGCCCCAAATGTTTGGCTGAATTCAAATTGCCATCGAGTGGCGAACACAGTCTTGGACCAACTTATCGAAGCCGTCAAGATCGACACGGCGACCTTGACCTTGAGACTCAGTCATAAGTCTCAGCCATAAGTCTCAGCCATAAGGCAAAACTCAATACTTCTCAGGCACCATCATGTCAGCCGGCACAGGATGCCGAATGTAGTCGGGATTGCGAACTCGTGCGGGCAACTCGATACCCGCATGTTCGACTTCATGGTAGGGGAACTGGTTCAAGAGGTGGTCAATGCAGTTCAAGCGAGCTCGCTTTTTATCAACCGCTTGTACGACCCACCATGGCGCTTCTGCAATGTGTGTGCGCTCAATCATGGTTTCTTTGGCACGCGTGTAGTCTTCCCAACGACGACGGCTCTCTAAGTCCATGGGGCTGAGTTTCCATTGCTTTAAGGGATCGTGAATGCGGCCCATGAAACGCGCGTGCTGCTCGTCATCGGTGATGGAGAACCAATATTTCATGAGTTTGATGCCGCTTCTGCCCAGCATTTTTTCGAACTCGGGAACTGATCTGAAGAACTCTTCGTATTCGTCTTCAGAACAAAACCCCATTACTTTTTCCACACCGGCACGGTTGTACCAACTGCGGTCAAACAAAACAATTTCGCCAGCAGCAGGGAGGTGAGATACGTAGCGTTGAAAGTACCACTGCGTGCGTTCGCGATCGTTTGGAGCGGGAAGTGCTGCTACTCTGCATACACGTGGGTTAAGGCGTTGGGTGATGCGCTTGATCACGCCGCCTTTGCCAGCGGCATCGCGACCTTCAAACAGAATTACCACCTTTTGCTTGTGGGCCACCACCCAATCTTGCAACTTGACCAACTCGCCTTGGAGACGAAGCAACTCCCGGAAATAGTTAGCACGGGCCGCTTTGTCTTCAGCAGAGGCCAATGGATCGTTTTCATCCACGCCATCTTCGAGCGACATTTCTAGCTCTTCGTCGATAGAGTCCAAAATGTCTTCGCGAATTTTACGAAGCTGTTCGGCTTCTAGCTGTTGAGATTCGTTCATCGGTGAATTCCTTTTTTTGGCCATCATCAATGCTATTTGTTGCAAATTTATGACTTTTTTGTTGCAGGCAATTCAGGTCACTGTCGCCTCGTCCGTCCGAGTGTCACCCTTGTTGTCTTTCCAAATGATGGCCACTTTATCGCCCACTTTACCGCCTTTGATCACAAACATGAGGTAAGGGTTTTTTGAGACGGCAGGTCCGAACTCGGCCACTAAAACGACTTTCCCATTCAATGTGGCGGTTATCTCTTGGATGAACCAAGCAGGAATGAGTTTGTTGTTGGGGTCTTTTCTAAGACCTGTTTCCATTTCGTGGCTCATGAGAACACGAACGGTGGTTTTTTCTGCCTGAGTTTGCGCGCGAATTCGAGTGAGTTCAGACATGATCAGGCGCCGCAACCACCGATGGTGACTTTCACTTCTTTCTTAGCGAAAAGGGCTTTACCGTCGGCCATCAATGCCACCGCATAAACGTCTGATGTTTGGCTCATTTTGGTCCGGAAACTGAAATTGGCTTCGATCAAATCAGACACGTTGAACATGGCCACCAAGGCGGCAGGATTTTTTTCAACCAGGATCAATATTTTTCGGACACTGGGCATTGAAGTGACCACCGTGAGCGAAACTGCCGCACCATTTTCGGCATAGTCGGGGGCAGTCAAGACAATGTCTTTGCTTTCTACCAAGGGCCCAGAATTGTGTGCCTTGGCAGCATCCACCACTGTTTTGGCCTCAAAGGCCAATTTGTTGTAAGCCGCAAAGGCTTTCTCTGGCAAGCCCAAGGCGGACAACATACTCACCAACACCGCCATGCGTTGGGTCAATTCTCTGCGATTGATTGGATGCAAACTCATGATTTCCAAGAACTCAGACTAGCGCCTTAGGCCAAAGTGTCAGCCCATATGTTGCGAGCCCATGCCATGGCATAAAGTCCTTCTAGCTCGTTGGCAGTACCAGACAATCCGCCCGAACCTGGTACCGTCAGCATCGTTTTCTTTTCCGCATCGTAGGCATGTACGCTGGCCACATGGACCACTTCGTTCGCACTCACAAAGCTGTAGCAGGTGTTGTTGTAAATGGGCATGTTGTTGGGTGTTTTGCCGCTCAAAAGTGCCACCACCGCAGCCGCACAAGTTTTGCCATGTTGGTTGGCCATGTGACCCGATTTGGGCATGGCCGGTGCACTCTGTGTGGCATCTCCCAAGACGTGAATATGGGGAATTGCTTTGGATTCAAAAGTCAAAAAGTCTACTTCACACCAACGCTTGTTGGCCGTGGCCAAACCCGTGTTGACGGCAATGTTGCCAGCGCGCATGGCAGGAATGACATTGAGAACATCGGCCTTTAAATCGTCGTTGAATTCAAATTGAAGGGTGTTGGTGGCGACATCGATGTCAATCACATTGTGCTTGGGCCGGTATTCCACCATGCCTTTGTAGCGTTCAGCCCAAGCCTTCTTAAACAAAGGGCCCTTTGAAGTGACATCGTCGTTGGCGTCCAAAATAAGCACTTTGCTTTTGGGTTTGGCTTGGCTGAAATAGGCGGCTACTTGGCAAGCACGTTCGTAGGGGCCAGGTGGGCAGCGGTAAGGTGCCATGGGAATGCTCATGGCAAACACACCGCCGTCTGGCATGGCTTCCAATTGCTTTCTCAAAGCCAATGTTTGAGGGCCAGCTTTCCAAGCATGCAGTACTTTGGATTGAGCCTCCGCATTGTTTAGGCCGGGCAGGGTGTCGTACATGAAGTCAACACCGGGTGACAAGATGAGTCGGTCATAGGCCAACTCTGTGCCTCCTGCCAACTTGACCAGTCGTTTCTCTGGGTCAATTTGTATGGCGCTGTCTTGGACCCAATTGACACCATGGCGTTTGACCAAATTGTCGTAGGGTGTGGTGATGTCGGCCATGGTTTTGCTGCCGCCAATGACCAAATTTGAAAGAGGGCATGACACAAAGCTGGCGTTGGGTTCAACCAAGGTGACTTGAATACTTTGATCGGACCACATGCGAATGTATTTGGCAGCAGTGGCGCCGCCATACCCACCCCCCACGACCACCACTTTGGGGCCACTGCTTTTGCTAACTGTGCTGCAAGCAGATACAAGGCCCAGTGCGCCGAGTGCAGAGCCCGCAGAAATACTTTGAATCAATTGACGACGGTGCATGGTGAGCCCTTATTTCTTTTGAGCTGAAAAGTAAGCCGCGATGGCTTCGATTTGACTTTCGCTGTAGCCCTTGGCCAATTGGTGCATCACAGTGGCGGGTCTTTGGCCAGATTTAAATTCATGCATTTTGCCAATGATGTCGTCTTTGGACTGGCCAGCCAAGGTGACCATACCGGCTTGAGCTTGACCATTGGTGCCGTGGCAGTTGGCGCAGGACGCGGCCCAGCTGCGAACCTGAAAAGGGTCTGGGGACGTGGTCTGAGCTTGTGCTGACACACCCATGAAGCCCGCAAGGAAAAGGAAGTAAATGGGTATGACGAATTTGAAATAATTTGGCATGTGCTTGGTTTGGTCAATCAGCAAAGTCCCAAATATAGCCCTTATCGAGATAAATTTCCCAGAGAGTTTAGACTGTAGCCTTGTAAACCAAGGGCTACGCTCTGTTGGTTGTTTTCTTGTCTCAATTTCATGCACCTTATGACAACAAATTCTGTACTAGAACAGTGGCTAGAGGAAGAAAAATTTGCATTGCAAAAGCTGAGTGAGGGCAAGGGGCCAGGCGTGGCCACATTGGACAAATTAGCCAGCCTCACAGGGCTTGAACAAATGCATTGCATGCTGAGCGGTGAAATTCCCCATGCCAGCATGGGGCCCACGGTCGGTTTCTTCATGGTTCAAGTGAGCGATGGCCATGCAGTGGTTCAGGGTGCCCCTGATCAATCACACCTGAACCCTATGGGAACGGTGCATGGTGGCTGGTTTGCCACCCTGCTAGACACTGCCATGGGCTGCGCCACACATACCAAAATGCCATTGGGCAGGGCTTACACCACCACCGAAATGAGCGTCAAACTGGTCAAGGCCATCACGCCGCAGGTAGGCCGCGTGAGGGCCATTGGCCAGGTGCTTCATTGCGGCCGGCAACTGGCCACTTCAGAAGCCAAACTGGTGGGGCCGGACGGCACGCTCTATGCACACGCCACCTCGACGTGTTTGATTTTTGACTTGAAAAAATAATTAATTCAAAAGAATCAATTGATGAATTCTTTAAATGCAAGGTGTCACGATATCCCCAGCAACACGGGTTTGCTGAGGGCCTACGTGAAAGGGCAAGGTAGCCCTCTGATATTGGTGCACAGCATCAATGCAGCAGCCAGCGCTGCTGAGGTACGACCTGTGTTTGAGTTGATGTGCTTACACCACACGGTTTACGCCATCGACCTGCCAGGCTACGGCGTTTCAGAAAAATCTGACTGCAAGTACACCCCAAGGCTGATGACCGATGCCATTTTGGATTTGGCATCGCATGTTCAGTCACTTCACGGCAATGTGGGCGTCGATGCCTTGGCCGTTTCGCTTTCATGCGAATTTTTAGCGCGCGCTGCGGTTGAAAAACCTGACTGTTTTAAAAGCCTTAGTTTGGTCAGTCCTACAGGCATGTCCGGATTCAAAACCAGACTATCGCCTGAGGGTCAAACATACGGTCAAGATTGGTTGTGGGCCATGCTCAAGGGCCCGGGCTGGGGGAAATACATATTTCAAGCGCTAACCCGACCCAAAGTGATTCGTTATTTTTTAAGAAAAACTTGGGGATCGCAACAAATTGACGAGGAGATGTTTCAACACGCGGTTTTGAGCACTCGTCAAATTGGCGCAGAGCATGCACCGCTGTGTTTTCTGTCGGCTCAAATGTTCAGTTCGGACATCACTCGCGTCTACGATCAGCTCACCTTGCCCATTTGGATGAGCCATGGCGTGAGAGGTGATTTTGTTGACTACCGTGGAAAGGAGAGATTTTCCAGTTGTCAGCAGTGGCAGTTTCGTGTCTATGAATCTGGTGCCTTGCCTTATTTCGAAATGCCAGAAATTTTTTGTAACGATCTTAAGCAATTTATCAATTCGCCAACGGACACGCTGATGTCGTGATGATGTGGAATTTCAATGGGTGCCAACCACTGCCATTTACTTTAAAACCTTGGTTGATTTCACTGCAGCATGAATCCAGATGTCATCAATTTTTCGAAGCTGTTTTGGATCAAATTGTTGATCACTTTCCCAGTAACGTCCAGACGGAACCCAATAGCCTAATTCTTCTTCTGCGGCCAAAGCCAAGTTAACTTTGTGAAGATCAAACAACTGTTGTTGCGCCAAAAGAATGTGGTCGTGGCTGTCAAGCTGTTGAAGGCCTGCTAGAGTTTGTCGAGGAAATGTCAGCCTAGAGTCTGGCAGGGTGGACATGTTGTAGACAGCACATTGCTGCTTGTTTGCCAGGGCCATGAACCGATTTGATTTGGCCTCTAGGGACTGCAGTGTCATGTCATCTCTCAGTGGGTCTGCACTTCCTTCGCCATAAAAATGACTCGATTTGCCAAGGTCAGTTGAATAAACCATGTCGCATCCCAAATAAGCAATGATGTCGGGCTTGAGCGCGCCAAGTGCCCAATAGCCAGCTGTGAAGCTCATGGTGCCGCCTGCGTAAATAAACCCACCATAGTTGTTCTGAACAGGCACAAATTCAGCGGCAGTGATAAACTTTTGATGCGTGCCAGCTATGAGTTGCGGGTGCTTTTCAATTGGAAAATCTTCCGGAAAAATGAGGTAGTCCCAATGAGGTGTGGCTTTCCAAGCGTTGTTGATCGCAATGCAATTCGCAAAGACAGACAGGTCCCACTGCCTAATTTCTGTGACATCGGGGGCGCTTCCAAAGATCAAAACTATATTTAATTCAGGCATTACTTTGATACTTTGAATTGGTTGAAAGTATCGTCACAAATTTTAGCCATCAAGAAGTCGTTGTCACTCAATCCCAAGACATCATGGGTGGTCCAAGTGACGGTGACCTTGTGATAAACATTGAGCCAATTCGGATGGTGATGGTGATGCTCGGCCAGCCGGGCAATTTGTGTCATGAAATCAAATGCTTGAACAAAATCTCTAAAAATAAATTCACGGGTCATCGTTCCAGCTGCTTCATCATAAAGCCACAACGGAAACGTTTTAATTTGCTCAAAGCAAGCTTGAGATGATAGTTTTTGCAATGACATGTTAAAAATATTTCGGGGTAGTACTGACGTTCTAAATTCAGCCGGTCTATTTCAGAAACTCGTAACTTGGACCAAGTTTATTCTCCTTTCCAACTGACCCATGACTGTCCGACATGGCATCGTTTTTTTGGGAGGGATTAAACAGGGAGGCCGTGTCACAAAACCTAAACATTCAATTGTAAAAATACACATGTTAGAAATTTTTCCAACTTAGCACTTTTAGGGAGTTTTGATGATCCGCAATTTCGGTTACCGCTTTAAATTATTTTTTGCAACTTGCCTCACCAGTGTATTGGTGGCCTGCGGTGGAGGTACAACAGGCGTTGACGCGGTTCAAAGTTTCACTTCCGCTTTAACTTTTGCACTTTCAACCATCGGCGTGACACCCGCTTCTTACACGTCTTTCATTTCTTTAGTGGATTCAACCTACAAACAAGACGGCATCACCAAAGCCGATTTGGTTGCCATCCTGGGTGCAGATGCTGGTGCGATTCCCGCTGACCCCTCATTTCCTGTGGTGACTTTCACCAATCCTGTCATTTCAAACTGCACGTCCGCAAACATTTGCGATTTGAGCGTCACAGCGAGCAATTCAGACGTTGACCTCATCTCAACCACTTTGACACTCAAAGTGATCAACACCAGCACCGGCTACAAACTTGTTGGCGATCAGTCTTCAAGCTGATTCATTATTTTTAAATTATTTACTTTGGTTCTTTTAAGGAATTGACATGACTTGTAGTTTTCCATTGCGTCAAACTGTAGTTTCAGCTTTGGCACTGATTTCAGCCACCAGCATGCTGTTATCGGTACCTTCACAAGCTGCTGAAAAAGCTGCCACTAAAAAGACGGGCACTTACGTCAGCGGTGACTTTCACAATCACACCACATGTTCTGACGGCTCTTTGTCAATTCAAAAGTTGGTTGATAAATCCACCGGCAACAAAACAGGTGCTTTCAACTTAGACTGGTTTGTTCAGACCGATCACGGTGGCAATTCACCCAGAAACTGTACCATTTCCGAAGATCCATTTGAGCCCAATACACCAGCCTTGGGTTTGTCCACAACTTCCAATTCGGGCACCTCTCCAGCTACTACGCTGACTTCCACCTCAGTCAATCCTTACCCCGCTGGTGGCCAGTCTGGCACTTTGGCCAAGGGCCCCAACCAACTGTGGTCTGCCACCTTGGCCGGTGGTGTCAATGACATCAAAGGTGATGTGCTTACAGCAAGCCAAGGCGGATACTCTGGTAGAACCATGTACCGTTGGCAAGAGATCAAAGAATACCAATACAAGGCTCTTGAAACTGAAAGCCGCAATCGCAAAAAACCAATTTGGGTAGGTAATGAGTTGAATGCACCTGGTCACGAGCACGTTCAAACCACCATCTTGGATGGACAAGCCACTTGGCCTTCTACCGCAACAACTGGCAACGCTACTTTGATGGCTCAGCATGAGTATTGCTTTGACAGAAATGACGCAGACACTAGCCGCGGTGCAGAAAACCAGTGGGATTGCACAGTTAAAGACAGCACCAATGAATATTTAGATGCTACTGCTAAGAAAATTAAATTTTCAAATTCAGTTGCTACGCCCAATGTAGGACATTACAAGTCTGTGGACGCAGTGAAGTGGCTCAAAGAAAAAGCGCTTAACACCAGCTTTTACATTCCAGCCCACATTGAGCGTGCTGGCTTTTACCAAGACACCTTCAATCGTGGAACAGACATTGAACATTTCCGCGAATACAACAACATTGCGCCAACCATAGCCTTTGGTGTTGAATTCATGCCTGGTCACCAGCCTAGCGGCAACCGAGGAGAGTTTTCACCAACTTGGAACGGCGCTGCTGGCACGCTGAACGCTGCTGCTGCCGCGGGTGGAAGAACCTTCGGCGGAACCGGCGGTTATGCCGCAACCATTGGCGGTGTGTGGGATGCTTTGTTGGGTGAAGGTCGCAACTTCTGGTTCTTTGCCAGCTCTGACTATCACAACCGAGGCATTTTTGGCCCCGATCAACGTGAAAGTACCCAAGACTTTTTTCCTGGCGAGTACACCAAAATGTACGTGATGGCCCGTAATGGCGCCGACAGTTTGAGCCCCCAGACCATCATGGACGGCTTGCGCTCTGGCAACGTGTTTGTTGCAAACGGTAGCCTGATTGATCAGCTGTCGTTTGTGGTCTGCCGTTACAACCCCACGATGCCAAGGTCTGCTTTCCAAGCCTTGATTGAAAAGGCGGCCTTGACAGCGGCAAGCGCTGGTAAAGAAGTTCGCATCAATGGCTGTGCCACCATGGGCGAAAAATTGGTGGCCCGTGCGGATACAGATTTGTTGGTGACTGCTGTTATGCGCAATCCCAAATCCAACAACTCTCCCTACACATTCCCCAATCCTTCGTTGGCTCAAATCAATGTGACTCAGGCTTTGAATGCGCCAGTTTTGGACCACGTTGATGTGATTTGGGGTCAAGTCACTTCCAAACCATTGGCGACCAGTCCGGTGGTGAGTCCTTGCGTGAAGAGTGCCTATTTCAGCTGCGGAGACTTAGACTCTGCTGCCGCCAAAAATTCAACCACCATCATGGCCAAGCGATTTAACAGCACCAATTGGAAAGACAGTGGCAATGGTTTCCTCACGATGAGCTACAAAGTAACAGCAGGTAAAAATTCACAATATTTCCGCTTGCGTGGTACCAACTTGCCAGTTAGCACACCCAATGAAACTGACGCAAACGGCAATCCATTGGCAGATGACACTTCCAACGTCAACAAAATTGCTTGTACCCACGCTTCTTGCCCTGCGCACTTGAACAATGCCGGTGGCGTGAAGTACTCTAGCTACGATGTGGCAGCTTGGTCAGACCTTTGGTTCTACAGCAACCCCGTTTTTGTTGAAGTGATTGGCAACGTGACCGTCGCTGGCGCGAAATAAGTTCCATTAGACTTTTTCGTATCGAACCACCTTGGCCAATCGGTCAAGGTGGTTTTATCTTTTATTACAATGAAAAATCACAGCTTGAATTGGGCCCGCCTATTGATGGTTTGCTCAGGTCTTGCCGCTTTAGGCTGGCAGATGATTTGGACCACGCAATGGTCCTTGCTGTTAGGTCACGAGGTCTATTCAGTTTTGGCTATTTCGGCCGCTTTCTTTGGCGGTCTAGGATTGGGCACTTGGTTCACAAGCCGCCCACTTTTTAAACGAATCAACGCCCTGGTCTTTTATGTGATTGCTGAAATGGTCATTGCCATTTGGGGCCTGTTTTTATTGCTTTTTTTACCCTCATTGGATTTTGTAAGTCCCTTATTTCTAGGTCTTTCGCCCAGCCCATTGGCTCAAGGTTTGTTTGCATTTGCCTTCCCCTTGTTTGTATTGTTGCCTGCCACGATAGCCATGGGCATCACCTTGCCTTCGTTGCTCAAGACGCTGCAATTGAAAAGCAGTGATTTGGCTGATTTGTATTCATTCAACACCATGGGCGCCATGCTGGGTGTTGGATGGGTCGTCTTTATAACATTGCCTTTGATGGGCATCGCCAAAAGTGAGTTGGTGTTGGCGGGTATGAATATGCTGTGTGCCTTGATCGCCAGCTTGGTTTGGAATCTCAACAAAAACACATTTGCAACGCATTCTGTGAATGAAGATCCAGCAGCGCTTGAGATGGGCCTAAGCAGCAAACTTCACCAATTTGCGCCTATGTTCTTTTTAGGATTTTTGGGGATGGGCTACCAAGTGATTGCAGTTCGCGTCTTAAGCTTGGTCACAGAAAATACTGTGTACAGCTATGCGCTGATGTTGATTGTTTATTTGGCATTTCATGCCGCGGGCGCAGCGCTGTTTAAACTGGTCTATCAAAGCAAGTTTCGTCTGCATGTTTCTGATGAGCTGGTTTTGACATTGTTCATTGCCAGCTTGTTGACGGGTGTTTTAGGACTTGCAGCGGCTGAAAGTCTTTTCCAATTGCCCAGCCAAGTGTTCAAAGAAAGTATGTTGCTTGCTCTCAGTGGGGAATCCCTTGCTGCGATGGCCGCGTTGGCCTTGCCAAGTGCAGCCATGGGCTATTTGTTTGCGCATCAATCCATTCGTTTGGCAAATCAGCCTGAATGGGTTGGGTTGTCCTTGTCTTTCAATATTTTTGGCGCAGCCCTGGCGCCCCTTGTCATGGGTTTGTTTGTATTCCCTGTTTGGGGCGCTGCTGTGTCTTTGAGCCTCGTATTGCTTGGTTACATGTTGATGCAAAGCTATGCAAAATTGAGGGATGGCTTCAAGCTATGGCCAATTTTCATCCTCTTTTTCTTGTTCAGTGGCCATCTGTCTTGGAAGTTTTTGACAGTGCCGCAGGGCGGCAAGTTGATGTTTTATGAAGACGGACTCATGGCTTCTGTCTCTGTGATGCAAGACATTCAAGGTGTTGCCCATCTGCAAATTAACAACAGAGTTCAAGAGGGTAGCAGCGCCAGCAGTTGGGTAGAACGCCGCTTGGCCATTTTGCCCTTGATGTTTCATCCTCAACCAGAGGAAGTTTTGATATTGGGCCTAGGTACAGGTTTTACGGCCGCATCAGCTGCCGAGTATGGCCATGCCAAAGTTCAGGCCGTTGAGCTTTTGCCAGAAGTGGTCAAAGCGAGTCAACTTTTTAAAAAATATCCAAATTTTCCAAAACCTCACTCTGAAGTCAAAGTGATGACCGCCGATGCTAGGCGTTACATCAACTCATCAGCGTCGACTTTTGATGTGGTTGTCAGTGACTTGTTTCACCCAGCCAGAAGTGGTGCAGCGTCGCTTTACACAGTTGAACATTTTCAAAAAATCAAAGACAAGCTGAAAGAAGGTGGTGTCTTTTGTCAATGGTTAGCTTTGCACCAAATGGATGTTCAAACACTCCAAGCCATTGTGGCTTCTTACCTCATTGTGTTTCCAGATGCCAAGGCGGTGTTGGCAAGTAACAGCCTTGATTCGCCAGTCATTGGTTTGATCTCGCGCAAAAATGCAAATTTGCCATTGGTTTCGGAAATGAACAAAAATTGGCTTGATCCGGAAAAGGCTTCAAGTGCCAACAAAGCCAGGTTAGAAGATCCCTATGCGGTGTGGGGAAGTGTGTTGGCCGACAGTGCTTCACTTCTTCGTTTTTCAAAACATGCTGCACCCAACACAGACGACTTTTTGCAAGTCAGTTACAAAGCACCCAGAGTGACTTATTCACCTCAAGAGGCGCCCCGTGACAGGTTGAAGCAGTTTGTATCTGATTGGCAGTCTCTGCCGACTCAAGATGAATCAGAGCTTGTACAAAATAAATTGAAAGCTTATTGGCACGCGCGCAAAATTTATTTGGAAATCGGTTTCAGCATCAAAAATGGCTCGAACCCATTGTTGGTTTTGACCAATTACCAGGACCAACTTTTTCAAATCATTCAAGAAAGCCCTGAATTCAGACCTGCTGAGGACACCTTGAATTCTTTGGCCGCAGCCCTTCAAACAAGCAATCCTGAGATAGCAAACAAGGTCATTGACAAACTGCAAAATATCAAAAAGTCAGCAGTTCAATGAACTTCATTTCAAGCCTTTTAAAATTAATTTTTCAAATCTACACATTCAATCAAAGGTTACACATCATGAGTGAAGAAAATAACGCACCTGATCAGTTTAAAAATGCAAGCGGCAGATTGTCCCGATTGAAGCAAGAACCCATCGTCATTTTCTTGCTGGTTGCTTTGGTCATATTTGCATTAGATTACATTTTATTTTTGGGCAACGACAACCCAAAAGTGATCAACGTAACCCCTGAAATCAAGCAAGAAATCAAGCAGATTTTTACCAGCAGTTTAAAGCGCGAACCTACAGCTGCAGACATGAAACAATTGATTGACCGATACATCGATAACGAAGTGCTTTACCGTGAAGGGCTTGCACTTGGTTTAGACAAAGGAGACAGCTCAATTCGCGAACGCGTTATTTTTAAAGCATTGAGTGTGACGCAAGCGGCCATCACCTTGCCCAAACTTGACGAAGATGGACTGAAGAAATGGTTCCTCAAAAATCAGGAAAACTATGACTCACCCACATTGGTTCATTTTCAAGAAGCCTTGCCATCGGGAGTACAGCCGCCAGAGAAGCTCAAACTATTTGCGGACACCTTGAACGGCAAAGGCAAGACCGAAATCGAAAGTACTTTGGAAATATTCAAAGACAGACCGAAATTCAGCATTGTTGAAGGATATGGTGAGGCCTTCGCCAAAGCCTTGGTAGAACTTCCCACCAATGAGTGGCATGCTTTGGACAGCAAGGCTGGCCTTAGGTTGGTTCAATTGATTTCAGTCAAACCTGGACAGAAGGCAAACTTTGATCAAATCAAAGCACAGGTTTATGTGGATTGGAAAAATACAACGGCTGCTGAAATGTCCACCAAAGCCATCAAAGAAATGGGGATGAAGTACAAAATTGTGGACCAAGAGAAAAACAAATGAAAATATTTTTCAATCTACTGAAAGCGCTTCTGCTTGGTAGCGCGTTCATGGCCACTTTGGCGCACAGTCATGAGCTGAGTTTGGCCGAAATGAACATGTATGAATTCAAGCCTGGCTCGTTTCAATGGACTTGGGCGACACCCCCCAAGGATCGGCCTCTCAGTGAGGTTCTCAAGGTCAAATGGCCTGAAGGCTGCGTCAGCGACGATCAAGTAGTTCAGTGTATCGGTGACAAAGGCCTTGCGGGTACTTTGGAAGTACAAGGCTTGGGACAAAGCTACTCAGCTGTCATGTTCAATATCAAATGGAACAACAGCGTTGCCAAGGTCTACACCTTGACGTCAGCCCAGCCACGAATTTTATTGTTTGGTGGCCCCAACGACGAGCGTGAAGGCCTTGAAATTGCCAAAGCCTATACAAGCCTTGGCATTGAACATATTTTGACGGGTTGGGATCATCTTTGTTTTGTATTAGGACTCTTGCTTTTAGTGGGATTTCAAAGAAGACTTATCTCGACCATCACCTTTTTCACCATCGCTCACAGCATCACATTGGCCCTGAGTGCGTTGGAAGTTATTTCGCTGAGGTCGGCACCCGTCGAAGTAGCCATCGCTTTGTCCATCATGTTGGTCTGTTATGAAGCTCTCAAAGACAAAAACACATTGACACATCGCTGGCCAGAGTTTGTTGCGTTTTCGTTTGGCTTGTTGCACGGGATGGGCTTTGCATCTGCCTTGAAAGAGATTGGCCTGCCATCTGAGAATATTTTCATGGCTTTGTTGACCTTCAATGCCGGTGTCGAAATCGGCCAATTGTTTGTCATTTTGATGACATGGATTCTTTCCACAATTTGGGTCAAGTTCAGTCGCAACCAATTTCATTTGAGAAATCCAATGTTGTATGCCATCGGAGGCTTCTCTATGTTCTGGTCTATCGGTCGATTTGTCAAAATCTTTGCATAAACAATTCACATGACTGATCAAGCAAATATTGTTTTCGAATTATTTCCAACGCCTGTCTTGTTTTGTAAGAAGGTGTTAAGCCAACAACAATGTGATCTCTTAATTCATCAGTTTGAACCCGATGCAAAGCAAGAAAACAATCGGCACAAAGACTTAAAACACACCCAAATTTTGGCGCCGCAGCTTGATTCGCGTTTGTCATCAGTGAGTGCTGCGATTCAGCCCTACGTGATTCAAATGGGAAACATGTTATTTGGTGAGAAGCTAAATTGGTTAACCAAAGAAATGTGGATCAATTTTCTAAAAGAGGGTGCCTCTCAAGCGATGCATAACCACGCAAACGCATTTATCTCTGGGGTACTCTACTTGACGACAACCAACGCCTCTTCACAAACTGTTTTTATGAGAGGCTTTGGCGAGCGCGGATTTGTGTTCAAAAATTCAAATCAAAGATCGGAGACAGGTGCATTCAACGCTGAAAAATGGATTGCTCCTGCACCTGATGTCGGTGACTTGATTTTGTTTCCCAGTCATCTACTACACGAAGTACCAGTGAACAAAGGTGAGCTGCGTATCAGTTTGGCATTCAATGCCATTCCTGATCGGCTTGATTCATGGGGCTACGGCATTTCTTTTTCTGCTTAAAAAGGTTATTTATGTTTACTTTATTCAGTTACAAGCGTTTGATTGCTTTCTTGGCATGCTGCTTCATGATGATTTCATGTGGCGTTCAAGCCCATGAGTACGAAACAAATGCATTTGTCATGGAACATCCATTTGCAAACCCTTCGCAACCAGGGCAAACATTGGTTCCAGTTTATTTGCGTTTTCTGAAAATCACTGAATCAGACAAATTGCTAGGCGCTGAGTGTCGTTACGCAAACAGCGTTGAATTAAGGGGTAGCCAAGATTTGAACACGCCGCCTATTACGGCAATCAATATTTCTGCGTCAGAAAATTTTGAAATTGGGCCCACCACACCGCACATTTTGTTGAAGGGAATTACCATTCCATTTAATTATCTGAGTCATTACGATTTGAAATTGCACTTTGAAAAAGCCGGAACCATTGAAGTGACGGTTTCTGTAGGTATGTAATTCTGAGTGAAGGCTTAGGCATCGTAGGGCAACAATTTTCCCATGCTGATATTGGGCTCCATCGCATAGCCCAGAGAAGCATAAAAAGAGGCCGTTGATTCATTTGTTTTCATTATTTGAAGTTTGATTTTCATGCAACCTAGATTTGCAAGCGCTGTTTCTGCGTGTTGAACAAGGGAACTGCCAACACCACTGTGGCGGTTGCTTGGGTCTACTGATACTGAATATATCCAGCCACGATGCCCGTCGTAGCCGGCCATGATGGTTCCAATGATGGCTAAATCTTTTACGGCCACAAAGAACAAGCCATCCTTGACTGCTATTTTTTTTGAAATGGTCAAATGAGGGTCGTTGTGCGCTGTTTCATAACCAAAAACATTTTGCCAGAGCGCTACCACTTGAGGCCTGTCAGTGGTGTCATCGTATTGCCGAATCTCTTGCATCATTGTCCTTTTCAGATGAATATGTGTTGAATGCGATGCCAGTTCGTTGCTGCAATAAATTTTTCAGCATGGCCAGACTCTCGGTCAAACTGCCGCCATTTGAAATGCTCAAATCTTGTGGATCTGTCACAAGGCTTTGTAAACGGCTCAAACGCTCTTCGATGTCTTGTTCGTTCTCTCGACCCCGGGCCAAAAGCCTGGTCCGCAAGATCTCGATGGGCGCGGTGATGTTCAACACCGTCAGCCCGGGAAATCGCAGTTTAGCTTCTGCCAAATAAGCCCTAGAACCATTGACCATGACCCAAGCGCCCTCGGACATGGGTGCCAGTTGTGAATGGCGAATGCCGTAGTGCAAGCCATTGGCAAACCAGTTCAAAGCAAATGCATTGTTTTGAAGCAATGACTGAAAACTGATTTCGTCGATGGCTTCATGGTTCTCGTTACTCTGGTGGTGGCTTCTTGTAATGGTGCGTTGCGCCAAATGCAAGGGAGGCACCTTGGCCATCCCCGCCATGTCTTGTCGCAGGCCATTGAGCAGGCTGTCTTTGCCGACGCCCGATGGACCCATGATGTAAATCAAGTTCAATGGGATGTGCCTAATTCAAAACGGTCTACCCATCGAAAATTGCCCTTTGGGTTGTCTTGAGAAAACCATGTAACAGCATCAATGGCGATGCCATGTTGTAACAATGGGGCGAACCATGCTTGGGCTGCTGTTTTCAAATCCAACCTGAGGTGTGGATCGACGTTTTTCAATGAACCAGACAGTGTCATGTGAAACTGAAACTGGTCCATGACAAAGGGGTAAGACCACTCTTGAAGCAGTGCGGTTTGTCTGGCCGTTAAGCCTGTGCCCGTTCTTCTTTGAAGTTCCGCCTCTGAAAGAGGGAGGGCGAGTGTGTGCAACTGCTGTACACAATCTTCTGCAAACTTTTGCAATTCTGGGCTAGATTGGGAGGGCACAAGCGCCAAAAAATCTCCCATCTCAACCAACTTCAGAGGGAGATGAAAAGCGCTCACTGTGCTGCGTGCCAATTGAGCAAAGGCCTCATGCAATTCTTCGGGCCTTGCTTTTGAATTCAATTCAAAGGGTGCTTTCAAGGTGGCATGCCATCCATACAGCCTGGGTGTGCGTGTTAATTTTTCAAATAATTCGACATTGAAGTTGCCAATTTGAGGCTGCTCAAGACTGACCCCTTGGTGTGCGCATCGTCCAAGCCACTGCGAGCCGAGATCCCAAGCTTGGGATTTGGGCGCGGGTGCAAAATAAGCTGCATGACGAAAGGGTACCGACATGGGTTGAAATATATTTGTCACATTAAACTTGAACTGTCATAAAAATGTAAATCTACATTTGTAATATGAAAGAAATAGTATCAAAAAAATGTTGCACAACGGTTACACCAGTCCCGCCAACAATTTGCCTTTCGATTTGGCGTCAAGGCAAACATGGATGGCTCTTTTGGCCAGGGCGCCTGAGGCGTTGTTAGAAGAACATTTGGCCAGCCAATGCATGGGAAATTTGGAGTGGCTAAGACCTTCTGAGACTGGACTCATGATGGTACAGGGTCGCGCGGGTGGTACTGGGCAGCGTTTTAACCTGGGTGAAGTGAGCATCACTCGCTGTGTGTTAAGGCCGGATGCTCAGTTAACCCGTTGTCAACAAGTGGGTGTGGCTTATATCATGGGCAGTTCACACCGCCATGCCCAACTGGCCGCAGTGGCCGACGCTCTTTTGCAAGAACCAGAGTTGCACGCCCATTGGGATGAATTGCTTTTGCGACCCATCAGTCAATTGTTGTCAGCGCAAATGCAAGACAACAATGCGCAGGCGCAAGCCACCAAAGTCGAGTTTTTCACGGTGGCACGAGAAGCAGGTCAAGGCTCTGGTGTAGAAGAGGAAGACGCGTGACACAGCCATCCCTTAAAGACATTGGGCGGGGTTTTTCCAACCCGACACTCTGCAGTCAGTCGGTTTTTAGACAATCGCTGGTGGCTTTGTCGTTGCCGGGTCAGCCGCAGACTCTCGAGCTGAACATTTCAAACCCCGCCATTCAAGTGCCTGAAAACGCTCATGCTTCTGCCGCTGCTTTGCTGTTGGCGTTGTTGGATCAAGATTGCAAGGTTTGGCTGTCTGAGGGTTTTGCAAACAGTCATGCAGCGGCTTGGCTTCGATTTCACACGGGTTGCACTTTGGTCACGAATGCCATAGAAGCAGATTTTGTGTGGGCTGCCCATGCCAATGAGCTGCCAGCTTTTGAAAATTTAGCCCAGGGCAATGCCCAGTATCCAGAGCTTTCGGCCACCTGCGTGGTGCAGGTGATGGACTTTGAAACGGCGCCTGCTGCCGACGCTTGGACCTTGAGTGGCCCGGGTGTCAATGGCACCCGCCATTTGAAATTGGTGGGCCTTCCAGACAATTTTGTCGCCGAGCGTCGCCACAGCCAAGTTCATGCACCTTGCGGCCTTGATTTTTTCTTCACCCACAACAACAGCTTGATTGGCCTGCCCCGATCAACCCAAGTGAAGGACTGAGCCCATGTACGTTGCAGTCAAAGGGGGCGAAACCGCCATCCTGAACAGTTATGAGTTGCTCGCTCAGCAGCGCCGAGGTGATCCTAATGTGCCCGAACTCAGTGTGGCCCAAATTCGACAGCAGCTTCGGTTGAGTGTTGACCGCGTCATGACTGAGGGGTCAGTTTACGATCCCCAGTTGGCTGCGCTGGCCATCAAGCAAAGCGCGGGTGATTTGGTTGAAGCCATCTTTTTGTTGCGCGCCTACCGTGCCACTTTGCCAAGGTTGGGCTATACCCAAGCACTCAACACGTCCAACATGAAGATTGCACGTCGCATTTCGGCTGCCTTCAAAGACTTGCCAGGTGGCCAAGTTTTGGGGCCTACCTACGACTATACCCAGCGCTTGTTAGATTTCAGTTTGCTAGCAACCGGCAAGTCCGTGCCAGTTGCACCCAAAGGACAAGTGAGTCATGAAGCCACACCCAGGGTGGTGGATTTGCTCAACCACGAAAGCTTGCTAGAAGGCCAATTGCCTGAGGAGGGCGACCCGGATCCTTTCGACCTCACGCGACAGCCATTGAGGTTTCCTGCGAACAGGTCTGCCAGGCTTCAAAACTTGGCGCGTGCAGACGAGGGCTTTTTGTTGGCGATGGCCTATTCCACCCAGCGCGGTTACTCTGAGTCACACCCTTTTGTGGGCGAAATTCGTTTTGGCTCTGTCGATGTGTGCATCGTGCCTGAAGAACTTGGATTTGAAATATCTGTCGGCGACATTCCAGTCACTGAATGCCAAATGATCAATCAATTTCAGGGCAGCCAAACACAACCGCCCCAGTTTACGCGGGGTTATGGATTGGCCTTTGGTCACAGCGAACGAAAAGCCATGGCCATGGCCTTGGTGGACAGAGCGCTCAGAGCCGATGAGCTGGGCGAGCCGGTGACAGCGCCTGCTCAGATGCAAGAGTTTGTCATGTCGCACAGTGACAGTTTGGAAAGCTCAGGCTTTGTCCAGCATTTGAAATTGCCGCATTACGTCGACTTTCAATCTGAATTGGAATTGGTCAGAAAAATGCGCGCGTCACACGCCTCACCGAAGGACGACCACGATGCAACATGATCAGCTTGTATCTGGGCCATTGCGTGACCCTCAAATTAACTTTGCCTATTTGGACGAGCGCACAAAGCGCATGATTCGGCGCGCCATTTTGAAGGCCGTTGCCATCCCCGGGTATCAAGTGCCATTTGGCTCGCGAGAAATGCCCTTGCCCTATGGCTGGGGTACTGGCGGAATTCAAGTCACGGCTTCCATCATTGGCGAGTCTGATGTGCTCAAAGTCATTGACCAAGGCTCAGACGACACGGTCAATGCTGTCAACATTCGGCGCTTCTTCCAAAGAACGACAGGCGTCGAGGTGACCACCGACACCACCGCCGCCAGCATCATTCAAACGCGTCACCGCATTCCAGAAACACCGCTGCGCGAAGGGCAAGTCATTGTGTATCAGGTGCCTGTGCCCGAGCCCATGCAACGTTTGGAGCCGCGTGAAGAAGAAACTCGAAAGCTTCATGCACTCCAAGAGTACGGTCTCATGCACGTCAATTTGTTTGAAGATTTGGCACATTACGGTCACATCTCTAGCACCTACGACTATCCTGTGTTGGTCAATGGCCGATACATCATGTCGCCTTCGCCCATTCCCAAATTTGACAACCCCAAAATGCATTTGAACCCAGCCTTGCAGCTTTTTGGCGCGGGTCGCGAGAAACGAATTTATGCAGTACCGCCTTACACCACGGTTGAAAGCTTGGGTTTTGAAGACCATCCGTTTGAGGTGCAGCGCTGGCAGTCTGCCTGTGAACTGTGCGGATCCAAGGAAAGCTTCTTGGATGAAGTGATCATGGACGATCAGGGCAAAAAAATGTTTGTCTGCTCAGACAGCGACTACTGCAGCAAAAGACAGGTGACGCCATGATGGATTTGGATGCCAAGCCGCCATTGATGCGGGTGCAGGGCTTGTCTTGCGCTTATGGCTCACGAACCGTGGTGCGCGAAATTTCATTTGACTTGTGGCCAGGCGAAGTGCTGGCCATCGTGGGTGAATCAGGCTCTGGCAAAACCACTTTGCTCAATGCGGTTGCAGCCAGGCACACACCGAGCGCAGGCCAAGTGTCATTTGACTTGCGCGACCACGGCTTGCAAGAAATTTATAGCATGTCGGAAGCGCAAAGACGCATGCTGGCTCGAACCGATTGGGGCTTTGTTCACCAAAATGCCGCAGATGGTTTGCGCATGAATGTGTCTGCAGGCGCCAATGTGAGTGAGCGCCTGATGGCTTTGGGACAACGTCACTACGGCCAGTTGCGCGCGCAAGCCATTGATTGGCTTGAGCGGGTCGAAATTAGCCCCAGCCGCATTGACGATCGTCCCGACACATTTTCTGGCGGCATGCGCCAACGCCTTCAAATTGCACGAAATTTGATCACGCAACCGCGCTTGGTGTTCATGGACGAGCCCACTTCTGGTTTGGACGTTTCGGTGCAGGCCAAACTACTGGACATGATGCGCACCTTGACGCGCCAAATGAACTTGGCCGCCATCATTGTCACGCACGACTTGGCGGTTGCCAGACTGTTGGCACAACGCATGATGGTGATGCAAAACGGTCAAGCGGTTGAAACGGGCTTGACCGACCAGGTGCTAGACGACCCGCAGCATCCTTACACCCAGTTGTTGGTTTCTTCGGTACTCCAGCCATGACAACACTTAGCACCGATTCGAAGCCCATGCTGCAGATGAAAAATCTGAGCAAGCAATTTTTATTGCACTTGCAAAACAGCACCGCATTGTCGGTATTGCAAAACTTTGATTTGACTTTAAGCCCCGGTGAATGTGTGCGTTTAAGTGGACCCTCTGGCATGGGTAAAAGCACGGTTCTGAAGTTGGCTTATGGCAACTACCGCGCCAGCTCGGGCGAGATTTTGGTTCGTGACCCAGCAGGCCAATTCATTGACATGACCCAAGCCAGCGCGCGATCTGTTTTGCATCTGCGCAGTCATTCGATGGCGTATGTGAGTCAGTTCTTAAGGGTCATTCCGCGTGTGGCTGCCATTGACATTGTGGCTGAACCCTTGCTTGAAAACAGCTTAGATCTTGTCAGTCGAGAGCAAGCTCGCGAAGAGGCCGCGCACTGGTTAACCCGTTTGCGCATTCCTGAGTCTTTATGGCAACTGCCACCCGCCACATTTTCTGGCGGCGAGCAGCAACGCATTAATCTTGCACGTAGCTTTATCAAGCCACGACCCTTGCTGTTGCTTGATGAGCCGACGGCCTCCTTGGACCCAGTCAACACGCAAACAGTGATTGACATGATTCTTCAAGCTCGCAACAAGGGCATTGCGATTCTTGGGATTTTTCACGATGACGCGGTGGCACAAGAAGTTGTCAGCCGAACAGTCGCCATGTTGCCTTTGGAAACAAATTAATGAACTCACCCACTTCAACGCCTGTTATTTTTACCAACGCACAACTGGTGCTTCAAGATGAAGTGGTGAAGGGCAGTCTGACCAGTCAGCATGGCTTGATTCAACACATCGACCAAGGTCAGACATCGGTCCCTCATGCGATCGACTTGCAGGGTGACTACCTCATCCCGGGCTTGGTAGAGGTTCACACCGACAACTTTGAACGGCACATGATGCCTCGCCCAAAGGTACGTTGGGATGACGCGCCAGCGCTGCTTGCACATGATGCTGAAATTGCAGCGGCAGGTATCACCACGGTGTTAGATGCTTTGGGGGTAGGGGAGGCCGATCCAGAAAGTGTTCGGGGAAGTGAATGGGACACGGTTTTAAATTGCATTTCAGACTTTGTAGCGCGAGGTGTTCTTCGCGCCGATCATTTTTTGCATGTTCGCTGTGAATTGCCTGCGCCTAACACCCTTGAATTGTTCAAGCCTTTTGAGGGACATGATTTGGTCAAAATGATTTCTGTGATGGACCACACGCCGGGTCAGCGTCAATGGGAAAACATCGAGCACGCTTGGATTTACTTTACGGGTAAAAAAGGCTGGTCCAAAGAGAAGTTTGAAGAGCGTTTGGCCTTGGCGCAAGATGCGCAGGCGCGGTATGCCCAACCTCACCGCGCCTTCTTTACTCAATACTGTAAAGACAAGCACATCGCTTTGGCCAGCCACGACGACACCACGGTAGCGCATGTGGATGAGGCTTTTGCAGAAGGCGCCACAGTGAGTGAGTTTCCCACCACCGTCGCTGCGGCTCAAGCAGCCAAAGCCCGCAATATGTTAACCATCATGGGAGGTCCCAATGTGGTTCGCGGAGGGTCGCACTCGGGCAATGTTTCAGCCATCGAATTGGCAAAACTTGGCTTGGTCGACATTTTGTCGTCTGATTATGTGCCAGGCAGTTTGATGTCGGCCACTGTGCGCCTGACAGAAACCACCCAACTCAGCTTGCCACAGGCTGTCGCTTTGGTCAGCCGTAATCCAGCTCGATCTGTAGGGCTTCACGACAGGGGGAGTTTAGAGCCGGGCTTGAGATCCGACTTGGTCCAAGTTCGAATGATCAATCTGCCCAACGGCCGCCATCAACCCATCGTTCGCGCCGTCTGGCGTGGCGGGGTTCGAGTGGTTTAGCAACGTCACGACATTGAAATATTTCTGCCATACGCTTCATCCACTATTTCACTCCAATCAGCTTTGCAGATTGAAAATATGCAGCCATTAACTATCCGAAATTTGAGCAAACGCTTTGGTGAAAACACAGCTGTTGACCGTGTTTCACTTGAAGTAGCCTCAGGTAGTTTTGTGGGTGTGATTGGCCGATCGGGTGCTGGCAAATCGACTTTGCTGCGAATGATCAATCGTTTGAACGAGCCCACCGAAGGCTCGATTGAGTATGACGGCACTGTTGTGACTCAACTCAAGGGTGTGGCTTTGAATGAGTGGCGCCGCAACTGCGCCATGGTCTTTCAGCAGTTCAATTTGGTGGGGCGCCTTGATGTGCTCACCAACGTGCTCATGGGTCGACTAACCACAGTGCCCACTTGGCGTGCTTTGTTAACCATGTGGAGCGACGCAGACAAGTTGGACGCTTTGGAAACATTGGACCGATTTGGCATGGCCGAATTTGCAGCCCAGAGGTGCGATCAGCTGTCGGGGGGCCAGCAACAGCGTGTGGCCATTTGCCGTGCCTTGCTCCAAAGACCTCAAATTATTTTGGCTGATGAGCCCATTGCATCGCTTGATCCTAAAAACACACAAATGGTCATGGATGCTTTGAAGCGAATCAATGAAGACTTGGGCATCACGGTCATTTGCAACCTACACGACCTAGATATTGCCCGAAATTATTGCAACAGATTGGTCGGCATGTCTGAAGGTCGTGTGGTATTTGATGACGTGCCTGAAAAGTTAACTGAAAACTTGGTTCAATCTTTGTATGGCATTGAGGCTAACACTGCAACACAGAACATCCCTGCTGATTTGAATTCTCCCAAGGTGGTTCCTTTGAATCGCCAAATCAACCTCGCTTAGTTTTTTTCTGGCTTTTCTTTCACTTCTTAAAGGATTTTTTATGTTGTTCAACCGTCGTGCAGTTCTCGCATTGGCCGCCTCCAGTGTCTTGGCCGTTTCTGCCCAAGCCCAAGACTGGAAAGCCAAGTACCCAGAGTTGGTTTTCGCCACCATCCCTAGCGAAAACGCAGCGCAAGTGACTGAGCGCTTTGCCGATTTTGGTGCTTACCTGTCACGCGAAATTGGTGTGCCTGTGAAGCTGCGCGTGGTGGGTGATTACGCCGCTGTCATTGAAGGTCAACGTGCCGAGCAAATTCACATTGCTTATTACGGCCCCGCCTCATACGCCCGTGCTCGCATGATTGGCGTGAAGACCACGCCATTTGCCATCGAAGTTGCCAAAGGTGGCGTCAAGGGATATCACTCTGTGTTTTATGTCAAGGCCAACTCGCCTTACAAAACCATTGCCGATCTGAAAGGCAAAAACTTGGGCTTGGTCGATCCCAATTCAACATCGGGCAACAACGTCCCACGCTTTGCCATGGACAGCATGAAGATCAACCCAGAAGAGTTTTTCGGCAAAGTGGTCTACACCGGTAGCCACGTCAATGCAGTGATGGCTCTGAACCAAGGTACCGTTGATGTGGCGGCCAACTGGTGGAACAACGAAACCGACTCTGAGCTGATTCGCATGGCCGACAAAGGCATGGTTAAAAAAGAAGATTTCCGCATGATCTACAAATCAGATCAAATTGTGAACAGCCCTGTTGCCTACTTGGACAGCATGCCTGCCGATCTGAAAAAGCGCATTGAGCAAGCCTTCTTGAATGCGGCTCAAAAAGACAAGGCTGCATTTGACAAGTTGTCCGATGGCAAGAACGAGCCTTTCCAAACAGTGACCCATGAAGCCTATTTGCCTGTTGTCGAGTTGAACAAGTTCGTTGACAGCCTGCGTAAAAGGTAATCTGCGGTGAGCGCACTCCATTCCAAATCAATGGAGATGGCCTATGCCCAAGCGGTGGCGTTAAAACGCCGCCAACTTGGGCTAGGCCTTTTGTTATTGGCTGTGTTGATTGCTTTCTCTGGACATATTGCAGAAATATCTTTCTCCAAGTTGTATCAGCACATTGGTGGCTTTGCCAGCTACATCGACAGAATTGCGCATCTGGAAAACGGTCGCCCCGTGATCTCGGATCCTGCTGAATGGTTTTGGGGTTGGAAAAAGTGGTTGGCTCTCATGGGTGAGACCCTGCTCATGGCTTATGTAGGCACCTTGTTAGGCGCTGTGGCTGCATTTGTGATGTGTTTCATGGCCAGTCAAAATTTGACCCAAAGCAAAGGGCTGGTTTTTTTAACCCGCCGGCTGATGGAGTTTTGCAGAACAGTGCCAGAGCTGGTGTTTGCCTTAATTTTTGTGGTCGCCTTCAGTTTAGGTCCGCTTCCTGGAATTTTGGCCTTGGCCATTCACACCGCTGGTGCCTTGGGAAAACTCTTTGCCGAAGTGGTTGAAAACATCGACATGAAGCCCGTGGATGGCGTGCTTGCAACAGGCGGCAATTGGTTGCACAAAATTCGGTTTGCTGTCTTGCCACAAGTGGCTTCCAATTTCGCAAGCTATGCATTGTTGCGCTTTGAGATCAATGTCAGAGGTGCATCTGTCTTGGGCTTCGTAGGCGCAGGTGGTATTGGGCAAACATTGCTTGAGGTGATTAGAAAATTTTATTACGCTGATGTGAGTGCCTTGTTGGTCTTGATCATTGCTACCGTCATGGTCATTGATGCTGTCACTGAACGCATTCGCCATAAACTCATCGGTCTGGAAGCCAAGTCATGAGCCAAGTGTCCGCCAACGGATTGGCATCTTCCGAGTTGGGGGAGCGAGAGTTGCTTCGTCGTCGCTACGCTAAGCACTTCCAACCGTTCTACCAAGACAATTTAATGGCCATTTTCATTGGCTTGTTGGCATTTGTTTTGTTTGCATTTGGCATTCACAAATTGGAGATGACCTTTGTCCGCTTGTGGGGCGGCTTAGGCGAGTTGGGCAATATGGTCCTTCGAATGTTGCCACCCAACCCCGGAACTTGGTCCTTAACCAAAATATATTTGTACGCGATGGTGGAAACATTGGCCATTGCATTAGTGGGTACATTGTTGGCAGCATTTGCCGCATTCCCCCTCGGATTTTTAGCGGCGCGAAACACCACCATCAACAGGGTTGTTCAATTTTTAGCAAGGCGAAGCTTTGATACGCTGCGCGGCGTTGATATATTAATTTGGGCTTTGATCTGGATCAATGTGGTGGGACTGGGCCCCTTTGCAGGGGTGCTTGCTTTGTTCATGTCCGACTTGGGTATTTTTAGCAAGTTGTTTTCGGAAGCCATCGAAGCGGCCGACAACAAGCCTGTTGAAGGCGTCCTCTCTACCGGTGGTTCCAAAATTGCCTCTGTTAGTTTTGGCATCTTGCCTCAGTTGTTGCCTGTCATGTTGAGTCAAGTCCTTTATGCTTTTGAATCCAACACTCGCAGTGCTTCTATCATTGGCATCGTGGGTGCTGGCGGCATTGGTTTGATTTTGTCTGAGCAAATTCGGACCATGGAATTTCAACAAATGTCGTTTGTTATTTTGTTGATATTGGTCACTGTGGCGGCCATTGATTTTCTTTGTTCCAAATTGCGCTTCTCCATCATTGGCGTTCGTGCGCGTTAGTATTTTTTAAGAGATTTCAACATGTCTTTGTCTATTCCAGAAATTGTTCAACTCTTAAACAGTCGTGCCACCACTTGGTACGGCCAAGAGGCCGTCAGCCAACTCGATCATGCCTTGCAGTGTGCTGCCCTTGCTGAGAGCTCTAACGAGACGCCTGAAACAGTTGTGGCAGCCCTTTTGCATGATCTGGGTCACATGTTAAGTCCCGATCGTTCAAGCGTGACTCAAGCTGAAACTTTGCCAACCAAAGATGATTTGCACCAATTTGTGGCCTTGCCATTTTTGAGAAGTCTTTTTCCTGATGCTGTTTTAGAGCCTATCAAATTGCATGTAGATGCCAAACGGTATTTGTGTGCAGTCGATGCGGGCTATTGGGCCGACCTTTCGCCTGCTTCAAAACACAGCCTTGAACTTCAGGGTGGTGTGTTCAATGAAAAGCAAATCAGCGCCTTTGAAGAACTGCCTTATTACGCAGAAGCCGTTCGTCTAAGACGTTATGACGACATGGCCAAAGTGCCAGGCCACCCCACACCAGACTTAGCGCACTTTGAAAAACTCATGGTTCAGGTGAGCACCCCTCATTAAGCGGGTGATTGTTTGAATGTCGATGCTAAAAATCCAGTGACTTCGATCTAGGGTTTTTACTTAGTGTTGGTTATTTAGAGTCTGCATTCGCGTTGATTCGTAAAAACGCTATCAAGTTGTCTAAAACTAGAAGTTATATTTAGCCTCTCAGATTCTTCTATTGGAGTTCCCCATGAAAATTGTTTCGATACGTCCCTTCGTGATGCTCTTAGGGTTGGTGGCAACTATCAGCATTGCCAATGCTGGCGAAATCCGTGTCATGTGCTATCAGGACGGCGTGGAGTGCGATGTCACCGCCGAAATTGCAAAGCGATTCGAAGCAAAAAATCCTTCTACCAAAGTCATGATTGACATCGTTCCCTACAAAACGGTCGTCGAGCAATTGCCTGTTCAATTGGCTGCGGGTCAAGGTCCAGACATTGCGCGTGTGACCGACTTAGGCGGTTTGTCCAAGTTTTACCTCGACATTTCGCCCCAGCTTAAAAATCGCAAATACTGGGATGACAACTTTGGTGCAACTGCTTTCTGGTTGAAGCCCAGCGCCAATGACAAAGGCATCTATGGCTTTATGTCACAACTCACCATGACTGGGCCTTTCGTCAACAAGACTTTGTTTGAACAAGCCAAAGTGCCTATGCCAGGGCCCAAAGCAAGTTGGGACGATTGGATCAAAGCTGCTAACCAAGTTGCCAAAGCCACTCAAATAAAGGCTGGTGTGGCTTGGGACCGTTCAGGCCATCGATTTGCGGGTCCTGCCATCAGCTACGGTGCCAAACTTTTTGATACCAAAGGCAAACCGGTCATTGATGCGGGCTACAAAACCACAGTGACCAAGTTTGTGGGCTGGCACAAAGATGGCAGCATGTTGCGCGAAGTCTGGGCTGGCTCAGGGGGCTCCACTTATGCTTCTTCTATTGATGAATTCGTCAATGGGAATGTGGCGATGGTGCTGGCTGGAAGCTGGCAAATTGGTAATTTACAGAAAAAAATCGGTACCAATTTTGATTGGGTGGCGGTACCCAACCCGTGCGGAACGGCAGCATGCTCTGGCATTCCAGGGGGAGCGGCTTGGGTTGCATTGAAAACCAGCAAGTCACCCAAGGAAGTGGCCGCATTTTTGGATTTCATGGCATCTGAGCCATCGTATGCCGAGTTCTCAGCCAAAACAAACAACATCCCAGCGCATGCGGGACTGGCCAAGAAGGGCATCGATTACGCCTTTGCAGAGCCTGTTGCCAAGGCTGCTTTGAATGTCTTTGGTGCCGGTGTTTCTAAGTTGGCGCCAGTGGCGTATACCTTCCAAGGCTACAAATACAATCGTGCCATCATGTTGCCAACGGTGACTCGTGTGACGCAGGCTATTGTGGGTGAAATGAGTGTGGAAGAAGCCGTCAGCAAAATTGATGCTGATATGCATGACGCACTGAAGCAAGCACAAAAATAATTTGAATTGAAGCGTGTCATCAAGGGTGTGGACTGTACTTGAGTCCACACCTTTATTTTTATGCGATTCCTGGCAGTATTTTTTAATCTACTAGAGCCTTTTTTTAGGCAAGGACAAAAGCGATTGGGACTCCAGCGAGTCGCATGGCTTTTTGTGGGACCCAACCTTTTCGTGTTTGGGCTGTTTTGTTTTTTGCCAATACTGATCAATTTGATCTACGCCTTCACGGGCGGTGTTGAATTGATGCCTCAAAGTAGACCCTATTCAGGTTCAGAAAATTTTGAAATTTTGCTGCATTGCGACAGCTACTTTGATATTTCAACGTGTCGCAAAGACATTTTTTGGCGAGCACTTCTCAATACGGCCAAATTCAGTGTGCTGCAAGTAAGCCTGATGGTTTTGTTTTCGATGGTCACGGCTTTGGTACTTAATCGAAAAATCAAAGGACGTGGTTTTTGGCGTGGCGTTTTTTTCTATCCCGTTTTACTCTCACCGGTGGTTGTGGCCTTGATTTGGAAATGGTTGCTGCAAAGTCAGGGCGTTTTCAATGCGGGATTGGTTGCCATAGGCTCAGCCCCCGTTGAATGGCTCACGCAATCTGGGTGGGCTTTCTTTTGGACAGTGTTTGTTTCTATCTGGGCCCACATGGGTTTTTACACCCTCATTTTGTTGGCGGGTCTTCAGGCCATTCCAAACGATCTTTATGAAGCGGCTGAAATGGACCGTGCCAGTCCTTGGCGCACATTGACTCGAATTACCTTGCCTTTGTTAATGCCCAACCTCATTGTTGTTTTGGTTTTGGCTGCTATCCGCGCCGTTCAAGTTTTTGATGAGGTATTTGTCTTAACCGGTGGTGGACCAGGCTCGGCAACGACCTTCATTGTGCAATTCATATATCAAACGGGTTTTGCTGAACAAATCCATTTGTATGGTTTGGCCGCTGCTGCGTCTATGGCACTTGCTTTGATTTTGATTGTTCTGACGTTGGCTCAGTTGCGTCTCACACGGGCCAGCGAAGCAGGGCAGAAGGGCCGATGAGATGCGCAATCTAAATTTCCTATTGTTAACGCGCGGTCGCAATCGACTTCATTGGACGGATGTCCTGAGTTATGCGTATTTGGTGGTGGGCCTGTTCACCATGTTTGCGCCTGTCATTTGGTTGGTCATGTCTTCTTTCAAAACTGAAGCCGCCATGAGCCAATTTCCGCCAAGTTTTTTGCCCTACACACAAAAAACTGTCCAAGTAGAAGGGTTCCCCAAACCTTTGCCTTTGTTTTTGGTTAACAAAGTAGATGGTACGCAACAAGAAATGGCGCAAGTCAATCGAATGGGCATTGTGGCCAATATGGTGGACCCACAGAAGCCCGAGGACAAGTTGCAAGTCAATGTTCGTCAGCGTGAAGCCGTAAATTCTTTGAGTTTTGCCTGGAACAATTATGTTGATTTATTTGGCAAGTTTACGTTTGGTACCTACTTGTGGAACAGCGTATTTATCACGGTGATTGCCACCGTCCTTACCTTGCTGATTAATTCAATGGCCGCTTTTGCGTTGTCTAAATACAATTTTGCGGGCCAAAAAACAGTGTTCATTTTGATCATTGCCACCTTGATGATTCCGCCCACCATCATCTTGGTGCCAGTGTTTTTGGTCATTAACCAAGTTGGACTTCTAAATAGCTTATGGGGTGTCATCTTGCCTGCAGTGGCCACGCCCACGGGTGTTTTCTTGTTGCGCCAATACATGCTGACCATTCCCGATGAGTTGATAGAAGCTGCCAGAATGGACCATGCCAGTGAATGGCGAATTTATTGGCGCATTGTTTTGCCCTTGTCTGCGCCAGCGCTGGCTGTTTTGGCTATTTTCTCGGTGATGTGGCGTTGGAACGATTTCTTGTTACCACTGATTGTGTTGTCAAAAAATGAATTTTTTACACTGCAGTTGGCACTCAATTCTTTCCAAGGCGAGTTAAACACGCAATGGCATTATTTATTGGCCATGACCGTCATCACTCTGATACCGGTCACTTTGGTGTTTGCATTTTTACAGCGCTACATCACCACCGGCATTGCTGGTGCCGGTGTGAAGTAACGCATTGATGTCCCTCGATTTATTGCAAGGTCTTTGATTGTGTCCACCCTTGAATTGCGATCCCTTCACAAACAATTTGACAAAACTTCCGTCATTCATGGCATCAATTTGAAGGTTGATCATGGTGAATTTGTGGTGTTTGTTGGGCCATCGGGATGCGGTAAGTCCACTTTACTTCGCATGATTGCTGGTTTAGATACACCTTCCGATGGTGATGTGCTCATTGATGGTGAGATCGTTAATGAAGTCGGTGCAGCCGACCGCGGCTGTTCCATGGTGTTTCAATCGTATGCACTTTATCCTCACATGTCGGTGTATGACAACATGGCCTTTGGTCTAGAAAACGCCAAGGTACCCAAAGCAGACATTGAAAGCAAAGTGAATGAGGCTGCCAATTTATTAAGGCTTGAAACGCTGCTAAAACGACGCCCAACTCAATTGTCGGGTGGTCAAAGGCAACGCGTTGCCATCGGCCGTGCCATTGTTCGAAATCCGAAAATATTTTTATTTGACGAACCGCTTTCGAACTTGGATGCAGAACTTCGGGTGTCGATGCGAAATGAATTGCGTGAGTTGCATCAACGCTTAGGTGCCACCATGATTTATGTGACCCACGACCAAGTTGAAGCCATGACCATGGCAGACAAAATTGTGGTTTTACGCGCTGGTTTGGTTGAACAAATGGGAACACCCTTAACCCTTTATGAGAAACCCAGCAATACCTTTGTCGCTGGTTTTATTGGCAGTCCACGCATGAACTTTTTGCCTGCAAATCTCTTTCGAAATGCCGAGCATTTATCCGATTTGATTTCGCCGGAAACTATTGAAGTTGGAATTCGTCCAGAACATTGGCAAGTGGGCAATTTTCCGCAAGGTATCGAAATGTCAATCAAAAGCATTGAATACATGGGCGCGCAGTTGTTGATTCATGCGCAGACACACAATCAGTTAAAGACTGAACTGTTGGTCGATGGTGAAATGAAATTGTCTGTTGGACAAACCATACAGGTCAGTGCCTTGCAACATCACATTCATGAGTTTGATCAGAACGGCAATCGAATTGAAAGGACAGGTGCATGAAGCCCATCAGTGGTTCAAGTTGGCAAGTAAGGCCAGGTTTTGAATTGGCCGATGCAACTCTATCGGGCCATGATGGAAGTCAACTTGGTGTTGTGTTTCTCTCAGAAACCATGGCACGTGTTACATGGCGTCCTCAACTTGGTTTTAAAGAACCCAGAACCTGGGCCATCGCGCCGATTGAGGGCGTAGACGTACCTTGGAATGGACGCTCAAGAGCCAGTCTCATAGGCTTTGACCGACCTCAACTTCAAGCTTTAGAAACTCAAACTGGATTGCGTACAGCGCAGCTCAAACTTGAATTAATAGGCGGAGAGAATCAGCCTGTCCGTTTGCTGTGGTCCCACCCAGAAACAGGTTTGTCTTTTCAAAATGACAGAGTAACCAGTGCTTATTTAAGTGAAAAAAGAACTGGCTTGGTTCGGCATTGCGTGGTGCGAGATCCGGGCGAGCACTATTTTGGATTGGGCGATAAGACCGGTCCCCTCAATTTACACGGCCGTCGGTTGAGATGCTTGGGTCAAGACTCTATTGGTTATGACCCCGAAAAAGGTGATCCACTTTACAAGCATTGGCCATTTCTCATTACGCGAACTGTTGATGGCCTATGGACGGGCATCTACTACGATACCTTGTCAGCCTGTACATTCGATTTGGGTTGTGAGCACGACAACTATCACGGCTTGTTCCGCACCACAGAAATTGACGATGGTGATTTGGATTACTTTTTGATGGTTGGCGCATCCCCCGAGGATGTCATTTCGCAATTTGTCAAACTCATTGGCGGAACCCTGCTGCCGCCCCGATGGACCTTAGGATATGCTCAAACAGCCATGGGTTTGGCTGACTCGCCCAACGCCCAAGCGCTTTTAGAGTCCTTCATTGATGAGTGTCAGATGCATGGTGTGCCCATTTCATCTTTCCACTACGGATCTGGCTATTCCAGTCGCGGCAAGCAACGTTATGTCTTTACTTGGAATCAAAGTAAATTTCCTGACCCTGAAAGAGTGAATGCCAAGTTTCATGCAGCCGGCATGAAGTTGGTTGCCAATTTAAAGCCTTGCTTGTTGGATGATCATCCAGCCTATTCTGATTTGGCTGCGGGTGGTGCATTCATCGAGCATTCTGAAAATTCAAAGCCTGTGGTTGAGCCCTATTGGGATGGTCAAGGATCACACCTCGACTTCACAAAACCCCAAGCTGTGAGTTGGTGGCAATCGCAATTGAAAGCTCAAATATTAGATCGAGGCATTGATGTTGGCTGGAACGACAACAATGAATATGCCATTCAAGCGGAAGATGCTTTCAGTGCTGGGATGGGTACACCCATGCCAATGCACAGAAGTCGACCTTTGCATGCTTTGCTCATGACCCGAGCCACCTTCGAATCTCAGAAGCAACATGCTGCACTCACAGGCCATGACGATGCCGTTTTTACAATTACCCGTGCAGGACCGCCTGGTATTCAACGGTATGCACAAACTTGGTCGGGCGACAACACCACCAGTTGGGCCAGTTTGAAATGGAATATTCGCACGGGTTTGCAAATGAGTTTGTCAGGCATGTTCAACATTGGGCACGACGTGGGCGGTTTTTATGGGCCTGTTCCAGAGCCTGAGTTATTTTTAAGATGGGTTCAAGCGTGTTGCCTGAATCCTCGCATGGTCATGAATTCATGGAAGGAAGGCAATGTGAGCAACCTACCTTGGATGCATCCAGAAGTAACAAAAGCTGTGACCCAAGCCATTCAATTACGCTACAAGCTGATGCCTTATATATGGCAGTGTTTTGAGTTAGCCAGCCAAAAAAATGTGCCGATCATTCGCCCCACATTTTTTAATTTCCCTAACGATCTGAATTGCTTCAATGATGTCGATGATTTCATGTTGGGCCATGACCTGTTGGTTGCACCCGTCGTAGAAAAGGGGGCGACACATCGACAAATTTATTTGCCAAAACTCAAAGCAGGAGAGTATTGGTTTGATTTCTACGATCGTCAACGATATGAACCTGGGCAATCGCATTGCGTAGAAGCACCTTTATCTCACTTACCTTTGTTTGTAAGATCAGGTGGACAAATTCCGATAGCTGCCGCACTGAGCAACAACCTTCCAAAATTTGAAGATCCTGTGACGGAAGTTTTGAATTTCTAAATCAGGCAGATCTAGTCAATCCCCATACCTGGGCTCGAACCAGGGACCTAAGGATTAACAGGAAAATGGTCTCATCAAAAATCTGTACAAATCTATGACTCAAAGGTAATTTATGGACATGGGCGTTATTTCAGAGGCAATCAGACTCGCCACTGCACCTGTTTTCTTGCCGACGGGTGTTGGTGGCATCTTGAATGTGCTCGGCAATAGATTAGCCAGAGTGATTGATCGCGCGCGCTGGGTGAAATCAATGATTGCCGCTAATTCTGATCCTGCTGGTCTAGGTCACTACTACGAGGAATTGCGGGCCCTGAGAAGGCGTAAGTTCATTATCAATTTTGCAACAGCTATGTTGGTGCTAAGTGCGGTACTTATCGCGATGACTATTATTGAATTATTTTTCTCAGCGAGTGTTGAGCCTGGAAAACTTCAAATTTCTAACTTGGTGCCCATTACCTTCATTGGAAGCTTCATTTCTTTAGTAGGCGCTTGCGTTTTGTACCTTGCTGAAATTTTGTATGCTTCCAACACCATCAGCTTCGATCCAGCCTGAGTTTTGAGCTTACTTTAACTGTTAACCGTTTGTAGGGTTGCCTTGCACGAACCAGTTGCAACTATGCTCCCGACTTGATTGGTTTTTGAAAATAAAAAAGGACTTAGATCACTCTAAGTCCTTGTTTATTAGCCTTATTGGCTCCTCGACCTGGGCTCGAACCAGGGACCTACGGATTAACAGTCCGGCGCTCTACCGACTGAGCTATCGAGGAATATTCGGTTTCAAGCAAAAAGTACACATAAAATCAGAATCTTTAAGACAAAGAGCGTCTACGTTTTTCGCTAAGCCTTGCATTGTAGCAAAAAAATAATATGGTTTTTGCAGAAAAAAGCGATTTTAGAAAAGCGTTCGCACTGTCAGTCGCAGGTTACGGGGTGCACCTGCATAAAGATAGTAATGACCAAACTGCTTGGGAGATTCTCGCCAGTATGCTTTGTTGGTCGCGTTCTCTAAGGCGAGGGTCCAATCAGTGTCTTGGCTTGCAATCTTGGTGCTGTAATGCGCTGCCAAATCGGCTGTGGTCCAAGCTGGTAAGGTCATGGCACCGCCTTCCATCAAGTCGCGCGTGCCTTCATGGCTCAGGCGCAATGAAGTTCGCAATCCCGGCACTTGTAACCAGCGGTATTCAGCGGCAGCACGTACCACCAAAGCAGGCACATTTAAGGGATGTTGTCCGTTTTGAGTAGGGTCAACCAAAACTTCTAAGCGCTTTGCATTTAACCAAGTGGCGGCTGTGTCTAACTTCCATAGTAAGCTGCGATAGCCCATGCCCAATTCCAATCCTTTGTGTTGGGCTAAGCCATCCAGCTTGCGTGTACACGAATTGGCTTCTTCACAAGCACCTTGATCACCCCAGACAGGTCGTGTGATGTCGAACCAGGCTGCGTTCCAAAGCCACGGTCCTTGCGCTCCCTTCACACCCCATTCTTTTTGTGTGCTTTTCGCTGATGGCAATGCAACGCCTGCGTTTGTATAGCGAATGCGATTGGGCGTGACTTGAGCTTCTATGCCTTGGCCATAACTGAAGTAGCCTAAAGAATTGAATGGCAGCTGGTGGCTGAAAGCCAGCCAAGGTGTGGTGAAAGTTCTGTCGTCGTGTGTGGCGTCGCTGCCATCTGTTCTTTGGCTGTCTCTCTCAATATGGCTTGTGCGCAAGCCAAGCCACAAGTCTGCAAAACGATGAACACGAATTCGGTCTTTTAAACTGACCTCAGTGGCATGTTCTTGTCTGTTGGTATTCAGGTCATGGGGCGTTGGATCTGCAGCGCTGTCGCTCAGGCCACTTAAGCTGCCCATGCCTGCATAGTTGTAAGCCTGCATGGCTGAAAGCTTGTCAATTTGACGTTGTCTTAACCAAGTAAAGCTCATGTCGTGCTGCAAGCCTGCCAGTTGAACTTGTCCACTCATTTCTGTTTGCAAAGCATCGTTGATGCGCCGTTCGTTGTTACTGCGGTAGTCGTACAGGTCAAAAGTTTTGTCGCTGCAAAAGCGGTCGTAGTTGCCTTCTGCGTAACAGCCATACGCGTAGCTCAGTCGGTCGTCTGTTTTCAGGCGTTGAACGCCATATTGCGTGGTCCACAGCCAACCGTTTTCTAAGCGTTGTTTCAGGCGAAGGCTTCCGGTGAGACCTTCAAACACCTCAGGAACAGACCATGCTTGTTTGCTGAAGTTGTTGCGGGCGTAACTTGGAGATGGCAAGATATTCCCAATCAGGCTGGCCGCATTGACGCCCATTTGCTGACGCGTGCTATTTTCTACCTCCCATTCCAAACGTGTGTTTGAGTTGAGGCGCCAGTCCATGGCCAATGCCAGAAGTTGCCGGTGGCCTTTTGCATTTTGTATGAAGGGGTTGAGGTCTTCGTAGGCAGCATTCAAGCGATATCCAAATGCGTTGTTTTCCCCAAACCGGCCGCCTAAGTCTAAAGCGCTGGAAGTATTGTTGCCGTTGCCGTAACTCAGGGTGAGGCTTCGAATGCTGTTGTCGACTGAGTTGGGCGGGCGCTTGACCACGTAGTTGGCCATGCCACCAGGCGCACTGGTCCCGGCTTGAATACCGCTGGTCCCTTTGAACAGTTCAATGCGTTCTTTGTTGTCCATGGCAATCATGGTTTCGGCATTGATGGGCAAGCCTTCGCGGCGGTAGTTGTATCGGTTGTCCAACGTAAAACCGCGCACACTCAATATGTCCCAATAGGCAGGGGAGTTGTAGCTGTCGGTCACGGAGGAATCTAAGCGCAAGGCATCTGAAATTCTTTGTGCGCCTAAGTCACGCAGTGTGGCATTGTCAATGTTGGAAGCGCTAAAAGGCGCCTCACGCAAGCTGAGATTTTCAAAGCCGCTCAGTTGTTGTGCTGCGGGGCTGGTGACCAGTACCGTCTCTGTTTGGGCAAATGCCAAAGCACTACAAAGCAGCAAGCTCAGGCAAGTTTGTTTTGGCAAATGGTGTGCCATTGCGTTTTCCTTCAACGTAATGGCAGGTCGGCTGAATCAATCAACGAAGAAAGGCAAATGAGTGTTTGCCACGTTGCTTAGACAAGCTTCCCTGCGCGAGGATTACCTCAATCAGGTTCAAAGGGACTTTCTCAGTCTTGGCTTTGCAACCAAAACACCCCTAGCGTTTGTGCCCGCAAATTTAAATTGCATGCACGGATTGGATTCTACGACAAGCCCAAGAGTTTGTGCAGATGCGTGGAAGTGGTGGTGTATTGAAGTGGGGTTTTTTGCTCGGGCCGAAGCAGAGCCGAAGCACCAAATGCGGCCAAAGTGGCCTCATGAAACCCACACAAGATCAGTTTCTTTTTGCCTGGGTAGGTGTTGATGTCGCCCACTGCAAAAATGCCAGATGCTTCGGTGGCGAAGGATTCGGTGTTCACGGGCAATTGCTTACGCTCCATGGCCAAGCCCCAATGGCCAAGAGGACCCAGCTTCGGGGAGAGGCCCAAGCATAAAAGTATCGAATCGACTTGCAATATGTCTGATTCGCCCTCAGCATTCATCAGCTCGAGCCCTGACAAGACGCCCTCAGCATGGATCAATCCCGTGGGCTGGCCCACCACAAAGCGCATGGATTTCATTTCGCAGGCGAGACGCATGGCATCGACCGCTTGGGGATCCGCTTGAAAATGGTTGCGTCGGTGAACCAGTGTCACGCTGGCAGCTGCTTCAGGGCCCTGCATCCATTGTTGACAGGCTTGGAGTGCAGCGTCGCTGTCCCCCAACACCAACAAGTGTTTGCCCTTGAAGGCAGAACTGTTCGGCGCCTCATGAAAAATATGCTTGCCCATTAATTCATTAAAGCCAGGCAAGCTCAATCCGCGCTTCACAAAGGCGCCGACACCTGCTGCAATGAACACGGTGGCCGCTTTAAATTGGGTCCCTTTGTTGGTTTGGACATGCCACTGGCCATCTTCAGTGGCGTGCAGTTCACTCACCAATTCCTCAAGGTGAAACGCCGGGGCAAAGGGTTTGATTTGCAGTTGCAACTTGTCAATGAGTTCTTGACCCGTGCAAAGCGGAATGCCTGGAATATCGTAGATGGGTTTGTGGGCGTAGAGCTCTACACACTGGCCCCCCGCTTGGGGCAGTGAATCGACCACGTGACATCGGATGTCTTGAAGCCCCAGTTGAAATGCTTGGAACAGTCCCACAGGGCCTGCACCAATGATCAGGGCTTCGGTTTCAATCAACGTATCAACTCACTCAGTTTGCCCGTCTTGTCTTTCCAATCGTCTGCATCGGGCATGGGAATTTTGCGCTTGGTGATGCTTTTCCAAGTGGGCAGCAAAGCCAATTCGGCATTGAGCTTGGTCATGTGTACTTGGTCTGCAGGCAAGTCTTCTTCGGCGTAGATGGCGTTGACGGGGCATTCGGGAATGCACACCGCGCAGTCAATGCACTCGTCGGGATCAATGGTCAGGAAGTTGGGGCCTTCTCGGAAACAATCGACGGGGCAGACATCCACACAGTCGGTGTATTTGCAGCGGATACAGGATTCAGAAACAACGTGGGTCATGACAGTTTGCAAGGACTAAAGCGTTAAACGAGCGAAATTGCCCGAAAGGTTGGCATTTTAAAGCAGTTAAGGGCGGTGAATTAATTCACCAACACTGCGCCTGAGGTCTTGTGACTGGCCGTGTCAACCAAAATCAGGGCACCCAAAATGCGAGATCTTGTAAAAGGCAGCGAAATCAGGGGTTCCTGAAAGGCCAAACTGACATGGCCCACTGTGTTGGCAGGCAGCTCAGTGGCTTCTTCTTCGGCCAAGGTGTTGATGTTCAAGCGGTGCACAATGCGTTGCACCTTGGCCTTCACCCATCGGTGGCCATGCAATGCCCAGTAAAGGCGGCCAGCGACCAAGGGCTCATCGTCCATCCAAGCAATGGTGGCGTCAATTTGGCGCTGACCTTCTAATCCGGAGTCTGCCGCCACAACCCAATCGCCCCTTGATACATCTACTTCGCGGTCTAAAACCAAACCAGCGCTTTGGCCCGTGATGTTGGTTTTTTCTTGGCGTGTGGCCGACAAAACCTGAGCAACTGTTGCATTTTGGCCGCTAGGGAATACTTTGACGCTTTGGCCTTCGTGCAATGTGCCTGTGGCCACACGACCCCAAAATACGCGGCGGCCTTGATGCGTCACATTGGAGTCATGAAATTTTTCGACCCACTGAACAGGAAAGCTCATGGGTACATCGTTCTCCGCAGGGGTGCTGGGCAGCGTTTCTAGTATTTGTAAAAGGCTGGGGCCAGCGTAGCCGCACCAGTCAGCCTGAGTGTCTACCACGTTCCAACCCTTGAGCGCAGAAATAGGCACCCATGCCTTCACATGGATATCGGCCTCGCTCGCAAATTTGGCCAATGCGCCCTGAATGTGATGGTATGCGACTGTTGCGTTTTCAACGGCATCTAGTTTGTTGATGGCAAAGACCACAGAAGGTACCCGTAAAAGTTTGAGTAGCAAACTGTGACGTCGAGTTTGGGGCAACAAGTTCAGCTTGGCGTCCTTCCAATCTAACTTGGTGGCATCGACCAAGACCACTGCGGCATCGGCGCTGGAAGCCGCTGTGACCATGTTGCGGGTGTATTGCTCGTGGCCCGGCGCATCGCCAATGATGAATTTGCGCGCTTCGGTGTTGAAGTAGCGGTATGCCACATCAATGGTGATGCCTTGCTCGCGTTCGGCCGACAGGCCGTCTGTGAGTAAGGCCAAATCGGTTTCGCCTTGGCGCTGGACGCCGGCCAAGTGGTCTTGCAGCACGGCTTTGGTGTCTACCAACAAGCGGCCAATGAGCGTGCTTTTGCCGTCGTCTACCGAACCACAGGTGATGAATTTCAAGGCATTGGCGTTGTGTTCAAACAGGGGTAAAGCAGTTTGGTGAGTGGCGATGGTGTCTGTCGTGTTCATTAAAAATATCCGTCTTTTTTGCGCTTCTCCATGGAGGCTTCCGAGGTCTTGTCGTCCATGCGCGTAGCGCCGCGTTCGCTCACATCAGCGGCCAAGGTTTCAATCACAATTTCTTCAGGGGTGGCCGCAGTGCTCTCTACTGGGCAGGTGCAGGTGATGTCGCCAACGGTTCTGAAACGAACATCTTTGACAAGAATCGTTTCGCCATCTTTGGGGGGCGTGAGGTCTGTCACTGGAACCAACAGGCCTTTGCGATCGACCACTTTGCGTTTGTGCGTGTAGTAAATGGAAGGCAGCGCAATGTTTTCACGTGCAATGTATTGCCACACATCAAGTTCAGTCCAATTGGAAATAGGAAACACGCGAAAGTGTTCGTTGGGTTGCAGTTTGGTGTTGAACAAAGACCACAACTCGGGTCGTTGTGATTTAGGTTGCCATTGACCAAAAGTGTCACGGTGGCTGAAAATGCGTTCCTTGGCGCGGGCTTTTTCCTCATCGCGACGTGCCCCACCAATGAGCGCATCAAACTTAAACTCTTCAATCGCTTCCAACAAGGTCACCGACTGGTGAACGTTGCGTGATTCGCCTGCATGAGCCAAGCGCACAGTTCCACGCTTCATGGAGTCTTCCACACTGCGCACGATGAGTTCAGCGCCTAATTCATGGGCTCGAAAATCACGGAAGTCGATCACTTCTTTGAAGTTATGTCCTGTGTCAATCATCAGCAAGGGGTAAGGAATGCGCCCCCCTTTTTGCTTGTCAACAAAGGCTTTTTCGGCGCACTTGAGCATCACCAATGAATCTTTTCCGCCTGAGAAGAGCAATGTGGGGCGCTCAAAGGCGGCCGCCACTTCGCGCAAGATGAAGATGGTTTCTTCTTCGAGGGCATCAAGGTGTGCGTTGCTAAGGTGGTGCAACAGTTCGGGTTCGGTTCGTGCGTTCATGATTTTTTTCGGGGTTCTTTTGGAATGAACTTTATTTCTGAGCGTGCAAGCCGCATTCTTTGGCTGCTTCGTCTTCCCACCACCAGCGCCCAGCGCGAAACTCTTCACCCAAGCTGATGGCGCGGGTGCAAGGCGCGCAGCCAATGCTGGGAAAAAACTGATCGTGCAATGGGTTGTAGTCCACGCTGTTCAAGGAAATGTAGTGCCACACATCTCCCCAGTTCCAATTGGCCAAGGGGTTGAGTTTGATTTGCCCTTGGGTGGCTTCCTCGGCACGGTCAATCAAGGGAACCTCCGCACGATTGCTTGACTGTTCGCGGCGCAAACCCGTCACCCATGCACGTTGACCTTTGAGAGCCTGCGCCAGAGGCTCCAGTTTGCGCACATTGCAACACGCTTTGCGCAGTTCAAGGCTTTGGTACATGGCGTCTTGGCCATTTGTTTTGACAAATGCAATGACTTTGTCAGCGGCAGGACGGTACACATTCACAGGCACGCTGGCATGTGCTTGAGTGCGTTCGAGCAAGGCCAATGTCTCGCGGTGAAGTGCACCGGTTTCTAAAACAAAAACTGGAATGCTGAGGGCATGGCGGTTGATCAGGTGAGTGATGACCACATCTTCTGCGCCCAAACTTGAGGCTTGCGTGACAGGGCTGAAATCGGCCACAGCTTGTTTGAGCAATGCCAAAGCCTGTGCTACTTTGGCGTCATATTCGGGACTGGGGTTGGCATTCAACGTGATGGCATTGTGCTGCGTGCTTGCAGGGTCAAGCTTGAGAGATGAGACGGTCATGCTGGGGCCTTGGCAAACAAAGGTTGCGTGTCTACAGCAGAGCCTTGGTAGAAAGCAGGAAAGCGATCAAACTGTCGTTGTGCTGCAGTGGCGTCAAGTCCGGCGCGCAATACCGCCACATCAAAGCCAGTGCGGGCCATGGCGACCAGTTGGTCAATCAGGACATCACCTGTCGCTCTAATTTCACCTTGAAAACCAAGGCGGCGCCGCAGTAAAAAAGCCTGGCTGTAAGCGCGTCCATCGGTGAATTTGGGAAAGTGCAAATCAATGCGTTTCACGCCTTCTAGGTGAAGGCTGCGAGGATCAGCATCGTTGCTCAAGCGAATGACGCTAGCGTCTGCGGCAGTGTCTGCGTGTTCGTTGAAAGAAAGAATTTTCATCATGGTCAGTCGGCGCCTTCAGCAAGAGAAGCTTCGGGGTGACGCGCAGAATTGGCGGCCACTTTGAAGCTGTCATGCCCCTCGCGGCGCAAGGTTTCAATGAAATATTCGTGCCGTCCGTTTGCACCATGGTCGGTTGGCAATCGAAGCTCCAGGTACTTGTTGATCACCGCTTCAATCACTTCGGGTACTTCGGCTGCAGAGAATGAGGGGCCGACCACTTTGCCTGCGGCAGCAGCGCCAGAAATTGATGCGCCATCAGAACCACCCAAGGTGACTTGGTACCACTCTTTGCCGTCTTTGTCCACGCCCAAGATGCCAATGTGGCCGCTGTGATGGTGACCGCAAGAGTTGATGCAACCACTGATGTGCAAGTCAATGGGGCCCAAATCGTCTAGTTCATCCAAATCTTGGTAGCGCTCAGAAATGGCTGCGGCTACGGGAATGGCTCGCGCATTGGCCAAGGCGCAGTAATCGCCGCCAGGGCAGGCAATCATGTCGTTCAGCAGGCCCACGTTGGGGGTCGCCAAGCCCAAGGCCTTGGCTTCTTGCCACAGGTCATAAAGATGAGATTCTTCGACCCATGGCAAGACCAAATTTTGTGCGTGAGTCACTCGCGCTTCGCCGCGTGAATATTGGGTGACCAATTGCGCAGAGGCTTCAAGTTGCGCTGCGGTTGCATCGCCTGGGGCCAAGCCCAAACGCTTGAATGACAGTGTGACTGCTCGCAGTGCTGGATTTTTGTGAGCCACCACGTTTTGTTTGAGCCAACGTTGGAAGGCAGGTTCTTGGGAGTTGTCTTTGCGCAATGAAGAGGCAGTGTGAGATGCTTTGGGTTCTACAAAGCAAGCGGCAACGCGATCGAACTCGGCTTGGCTAATGGTGTGCGGGCCACCATCTTTGTGGACCACGTCGTTGAATTCACATTCGACTTCATCAATGAAGCGCTGGCCCTCGGCCTTGACCAAAATTTTGATACGGGCTTTGTACAAGTTGTCTCGGCGGCCCCAGCGGTTGTAGACACGCACAACCGCTTCAAGGTAATTCATGATTTGCTGCCAAGGCAGAAATTCACGAACCAAGGAGCCAATGATGGGCGTGCGGCCCATGCCACCGCCCACCCAAACTTTGAAGCCAACTTCGCCGTGTGAATTTTTAAGCAACTGCAATCCCACGTCGTGCCAGCCAATGGCTGCACGGTCTTCGTGGGCGCCTGTGAGGGCAATTTTGAACTTTCGAGGCAGGAAAGCGAACTCAGGATGCAAACTGCTCCACTGTCGCAATATTTCTGCATAAGGCCTAGGGTCGACCACTTCGTCTACCGCTACACCAGCCAGTTCATCGGTGGTGATGTTGCGAATGCAATTGCCGCTGGTCTGAATACCGTGCATGTCTACAGTTGCCAGGAGGTCCATCACATCGGCCGATTTGTCCAAAGGTATCCAATTGAACTGAACGTTTTGACGCGTGGTGAAGTGCCCGTATCCCTTCATCAAGCGGGGAGACTGGCCTGGTAACAAGTCTTGTTGGGCTTGGGCTTTGACAAAAAGTTCGTTGTCGGGCTGGTCAAATTCGCTGGCAATTTGGGCCAAAACGCTGAGTTGTTTGCTGGAAATTTCGCCATAGGGCACGGCCACGCGAAGCATGGGGGCATAGCGCTGAACGTACCAGCCGTTTTGAAGTCGCAAGGGACGAAACTCTTCATCGGACAGTTGGCCCTTTTGCCAACGCTCGAGTTGGTCTCGGTGTTGTGCTGCTCGCAGTTTGACAAACTGGCGGTCAAATTCTGTGTATTGGTACATTCTTGAAATTGGGTAGGGAAAGGGTTGGGCTTGTCCAACGAAGGACTGAACTTTAAGACTTCTTTATGCATTAGCAAACTACTTATTCGTTTTACATATATGCAAATTGATCATATGACTGATTTTATGTCCCGTTTTCGCGAGCGGAATTCAAGCTCCCCAAGGGTGCTTGCTGATACAGTTTCATTTTTGAGGAGTATGGAATGATGGCTTGGCTGTGGCGTCTGGTGCGTTTGTTGTTAAGTTTTGCGGCATGTGCAGTAACCGCTCATGCCCAAATGCCCATCAAAATTGGAGAGATCAATAGCTATTCAGCCATTCCTCAATTTACCCAACCCTACAAACAAGGCTGGCAATTGGCTGTTGAAGAAATCAATGCGGCAGGGGGATTGCTCGGACGCAAAGTTGAAGTGATTGCGAGGGACGACGCCGGTAAGCCTGAGGACGCTTTGCGCCACGCCATTGAGCTGACAAGCCAAGAAAAAGTGGATGTGCTTGCGGGTGGATTTTTGTCCAATGTGGGTTTGGCATTGTCTGACCATGCCGCCAAATCCAAGCGTCTCTTCGTGGCCAGTGAGCCACTGACCGATGCCATTGTGTGGGACAAAGGCAACAGATACACCTTCAGACTGCGTCCAAGTACTTACATGCAAGCGGCGATGTTGGTGGAGGAAGCGGCCAAGTTACCAGCCAAACGTTGGGCAACATTGGCCCCCAATTATGAATACGGTCAGAGTGCCGTCGCCAGTTTCAAAGAACTCTTGAAAGCCAAGCGTCCCGATGTGGAGTTTGTAGGTGAGCAGTGGCCAGCGCTTGGCAAGATAGACGCTGGCAGCAGCCTCAGTGCCCTGATGCAAAGCAAGCCCGATGCCATTTTCAATGTGACCTTTGGTGCCGATCTGGCCAAGTTGGTCAGAGAGGGAAATCAACGCGGCATTTTCCCCAAAGTGCCAGTGGTGTCTTTGCTGTCAGGGGAGCCTGAATATTTGGAAGTTTTAAAAGATGAGACGCCCAAAGGTTGGATTGTGACGGGCTATCCATGGGATCAAATTGACACGAAGGAACATGCTTCTTTTGCTGCCAACTATTACAAGAAATTCAGAGAGAACCCCAAAGTCGGCTCGGTTGTGGGCTATGCCACCATGCAAGCCATTTTTGCAGCCATCAAAAAAGCCGGCAGTACCGACAATGAAAAGTTGGTGCAGGCCATGCGGGGTTTGAAATTCAGCACGCCTTTTGGTCCTGCGGAGTTTCGCGCCATAGACCATCAGTCCACCATGGGCGCTTATGTGGGCAAGCTTGATGTTCGGGGCAACCAGGGCACCATGGTGCAGTGGCGCTATGCAGAGGGTCAAAGTTACCAGCCAAGCGATGCCTATGTGAAAAGCCGCAGGCCTGCAGCAGCCCTGCAATAAAGCTCAACCAAACCGCTCGGCAGCCATGAGTTTGGCCAACGAGGCTGCCATTGGCAAGGGCTCATGTGTGAGTTTTGCGCCCAACAGTTCGCCGCACAGCACGGACCAACTGAGGCCTCTGGCGCCCATGCCAGTGCAAACATGAATGCCCTCGAATGAGGGGTTTTTGAAAGCGCCTACTGCGGGTAGTCGGTCGGGCAAGGCACAACGAATGCCCGCCCAAGCTTCGGTTTTCGACAACTCAAGGCCAGTCAAAATTTCATCGTGCAGCGCTGGCATCAGTTCTGCCCACTGCTTCAGGTTGCTCAATTGGTCTTCAGGGCGACACAGGGTGCTGAGATCGTGCCTTTGAAAACTAGAACCAATCATCCAGAGGGGCCTTGAAATGCTGTCTTTTTTGAAGGGCAATTGGCCAATGAAACTACCGTGTCCGTTGACAGGAAACGCTGGAAGTTTATCTTGCAGGGTGGAAGGCAGTTGGTCCATAAACCCATAGGTGACTTGGCCACGCAAAGGTGTCATGGGAAGAACGGGGCGATCCCTTGTGCTTTTAAGGGGGTCAAGCTCCACACTGTTGAGGAGTGCTTGGCAATTTTGTGCGTTGGCCAAGATGACATGTTGACTTTTCGCAATGCACCGACCGTTTGGGTCCAATACAGCCCATTGATGGTCTTGCCGCACCAAACTGTCAGCACAAACGCTGGTTTGAATTGTGATTTTGGGATGATGCAGCTGCGCTCTGACCAAGGCTTGTGTTTTGATCCAACCCGACAAAGGATGCCAGAGGGCCGGCGTATCCGGTTTCAGGCCGCCCGTTTGCTTTTGGTGCTCAGTGGCGCTAGCGCTCCATTCAAGGCCTGCGGCGGGCCATTGAGGGCCTTCCGGCAATGCGCGCTTGCCTGCATATCTGTGCTCTAACAAATTCGAGAGTTGCCAATCTTGGCCCCTTTGTAGCAGCAGGGCAGCTCGCTGCACAGTTGCCCGAACGCCGTCTCTGGTAATGCGAGAAAGTACATTGTTGTCGGGTGACACATGGGTGGCAAAAATACCTGCTGGCAAGCCAGAAGCACCAGCACCGAGGGCTTGACCTTGGTCCATGACCAGGACTGACCATCCTCTTTCTGCCAGACTGTAAGCAAGCGCCGAACCAGCCAAGCCAGCACCAATGACAATGGCACTGCTTGGTTGAACGGCAGGAGCCGTTTTCAGTTGCGTCCATTGAGGCCAATAGCGGCATGTGTTGGGTTGAATGTTGAGTTGAAATCCTGCACTTTTTAATTCCGAAAATGCGTCGATGTTGCACCCTCGCCACTGAACTTGACTGCCCAGTTTGCACCACCGGGCGATAAGCTTGACACCCCATCTCTCGAGCACATCCACACAAATGCTGTCTGCTGGAACATTGATCTCTTTGCCGATCTGAGGCGCAGAGCCGATACAAAGCGTCAGTTGGACTTGGCCTTGCTCTAACCAAATTCGGTGGACGCCCGGCAACAGGCCAAAACAATGACCGGCCAATTCTGGCGCAAGTTCTGTAGGAGATTCAGCTGCGAATGCCGTGAAGAAAAGTTTGCCAGGTGCCGAAGGATCTGACCGCCAAGCTAGAAGGGTGTCTGCAAAAGATTGGCCTTTTTCAAAGGCCGTGTCCAAAGCGTGCCAGGTAGATTGGCTCGCTTTTCTCTGCTTCCATTGAGTGGCGTGAAAATTAAGCGCTGGGGGGTGGAACATAACCTTGGGCTGCATCGGCGCCTGCGCCAAAGAAATGGTTTTCCATTTGGCGTGCCAAATATTGTCTGGCCCTTGCATCGGCCAGATTCAATCGGTTTTCATTCACCAGCATGGTTTGATGTTTCAACCAAGCGGCCCAGGCTTCTTTGCTGACGCTTTCCCAGATGCGTTTGCCCAAGTCGCCAGGGTAGGGCGGAAAGTCCAAGCCAACGGCTTCTTTTTCTAATTTGATGCATTGAACGGTTCGAGCCATGGTGTTCCTTGATTTTTCTTAAGATGGGATGTCGATAGGGATATAAAATTATTGTATTTCCATTACCAACGAATAAGCCTCAGAATGGTTTGTTTTGTTTAAATTCCCCTAAGTTTTATGAGTGCATTTTTAGAAGAAAAAGTTTTGAGCGTCCACCATTGGACCGACCGTTTGTTTAGCTTTACCACCACCCGCGATCAAGCCCTCAGATTTTCCAACGGTCACTTCACCATGATTGGTTTGCGGGGCGACAATGGCAAACCCTTGCTCCGCGCCTACAGCATTGCCAGCGCCAATTATGAAGAGCATTTGGAATTTTTGAGCATCAAGGTTCAAGACGGTCCCCTGACGTCCAAGTTGCAACACATCCAAGTGGGCGACACCATCGTGGTGGGGCGAAAACCAACAGGCACTTTGCTCATTGACTACCTCACCCCAGCCAAGCGTTTGTACCTGATTGGCACGGGCACTGGCTTGGCCCCGTTCATGAGCATCATTCGTGACCCCGAAACTTATGAACGATTTGAGCAAGTTGTGTTGTTGCATGGTGTTCGAGAAGTGAAGGAATTGGCCTATCACGACTTCATTAACCAAGAGTTGCCTCAAAATGAATTCTTGGGTGAATTGGTTTCCAAGCAGCTTCTTTACTATCCCACTGTCACGCGTGAGGCTTATGTGCATCAAGGCCGCGTGACCGATTTGCTTGAGAGCGGACAGATCAGTACAGACTTAAACATCCCCCCGCTAAATTCTGCGGAAGACCGCGTCATGATTTGTGGCAGTCCAGAAATGTTGCGCGATCTGAAAGCCTTGTGCGAGAAGCGGGGTTTTGTCGAAGGCAATACCAGCACGCCAGGCCAGTTTGTCATTGAGCGCGCATTTGTTGAAAGCTAATTTTTGAAATTCAATTTCCTTTTGTCATTTCCTGCATCCCGATGTTTAGGCGTTGTGGCTGTGGCCTGTATTGGCATGCTGACCTTTGGCATTGTTTATTTGCAAAATGAACTGGGCCTGGTGCCTTGCCCCATGTGCATCGTTCAGCGCTATGCCTTGATCGGGGTCATTGTTTGGTGTGCTTTGGGCCTCAGTGTCCGTTCACCTTTTCGCACTGTCATCATGAGTTGGTTGGTCTTCTTCACAGCAGCCTTTGGCGCTTTTGTGGCTGCCAGACAGACATGGTTGCAGTGGTATCCGCCACAAGAAGTTTCCTGTGGTCGTGATTTTTATGGCATGGTCGAAAATTTGCCTTTGCAAAGGCTGGTGCCCACCATTTTTAAAGGCGGTGGCGATTGCACCAAAGTCGATTGGACATTTCTGGGCTTCTCCATAGCCAATTGGTCGTTTCTGATTTTTCTGGCCATTGCCGCTTTGATGCTCCTGCTGCGTTGGCGCGATGGATTTTTTAAAACCAAAGCCCCTCTTTTTAGTTGAGTTTTTTCACTAAAACTTGGCTGCGCCTGTCTAAGTTGTACTTGCGCTTGCGGCCTTCCGGCAACCAGTCGGCTTCCGCATGAACAAAGCCCCGTTTGATGAACCAGTGCATGGTTCGGGTGGTCAGTACAAAAATACTTTCTAGGCCCATGGCCCTCGCGCGTTGTTCAATGCGTTTGAGAATTTTCTCGCCATCACCTTGCCCTTGCGATTGCGGCGACACAGTGAGTGCCGCCATTTCAGCTGTTTTGGCTTCAGCGAAAGGGTACAAAGCCGCGCAAGCAAAAATAACCCCGTCATGCTCAATCACGGTGTAGTGATCAACATCGCGTTCAATTTCGTTTCTGTTTCGTTTGACCAAGGTGCCATCGTTTTCAAAAGGCTCGATCAACTGCAATATGCCGCCTACATCATCGGCAGTGGCTTCTCGAAGCTCTTCTAATTTTTCGTCAATGACCATGGTGCCAATACCGTCGTGGACATAAATTTCTAGCAGCAGGGCGCCGTCGACCGAAAATGGCAAGATGTGACTGCGTTCAACGCCTTCCTTGCAGGCCTTTACGCAGTGTTGCAAGTAAAAGCCGTGGTCTGTGGGAAGCAAGGGCACAGGCAGTTTTTTCAACAAACTCTCTGCATCGGCCAAGGGCAATTCTGTGTCGATGGGGTTGTCCTCAGATTCGGGCTCCTCGGGTCGAATTCGAAGGCCTGCAATTTCTGTGAGGAAAATGAGTTTGTCGGCTTGCAGTTCAATGGCCACGCTGGTGGCCACCTCTTCCATCGATAAATTGAAGGCTTCGCCAGTGGGCGAAAAACCAAAGGGTGACAACAGCACCATGGCGCCCATCTTCAGAGTTTGGGTAATGCCGGCCACGTCAACTTTTCTGACCAAGCCTGAGTGTTGGAAGTCAATGCCGTCAACAATGCCCACGGGGCGTGCCGTCAAAAAATTACCGCTGATGACGCGGACCGTTGAGCCCGCCATGGGCGTATTGGGTAAGCCTTGTGAAAACGCCGCTTCAATTTCGTAGCGCAATTGCCCCGCAGCTTCTTGAGCGCAGTCTAGAGCCACACTGTCGGTGATCCGGATGCCATGAGAATATTTGGGCGTGTGACCTTTGGCCTCTAGCTGCTCATTGACTTGGGGCCTGAAGCCGTGGACCAACACAATTTTGACGCCCATGCTTTGAATGAGTGCCAAATCTTGCGCCAGATTTTGAAGTTTGCCTGCCGCAATGGCTTCACCTGCAATGCCCACCACAAAGGTTTTGCCTCGGTGCATGTGAATGTAGGGTGCAACCGAGCGAAACCAAGGGACAAAAGTGAAATTGAAGACAGTGGACATGAGCTTGAGGGTCTCTATAAAAGGGCTAAGACAGCGGATAATTCAGGCCTTAAGCCATTCCTGATTTTTAACAGAAGTTTTGCCATTGTCAGTCACACCCTTGAAAATCGAGTTTCCTGAATCCTTGCCTGTGTCGGCAAAGCGCTACGAAATTGCTTTTGCGATGTCGCAACACCAGGTCATCATTGTGTGCGGCGAGACCGGCTCTGGCAAAACCACCCAGTTGCCCAAGATTGCCCTCACCTTGGGCAGAGGCAAGTTGAATGCGGCGCCAGGGCAAAGAGGCAAGTGGATTGGTCACACCCAACCCCGGCGCATAGCGGCCAGCAGCGTGGCCAAGCGAATCGCCGAGGAGCTCAAAACTCCTTTAGGGGACGTGGTTGGCTTTAAGGTGCGCTTTCAAGACCGGTTGTCCAAAGACGCTTCCGTGAAGCTCATGACCGATGGCATTTTGCTGGCTGAAACCCAAAATGACCCGCTGCTTGAGGCTTACGACACCATCATCATTGACGAAGCGCACGAGCGCAGTTTGAACATCGATTTCTTGTTGGGCTATTTGCGCCAAATCCTGCCTCGACGCCCAGACTTGAAAATTGTGGTCACCTCAGCCACCATCGATGCCAATCGATTTGCAATGCATTTTGCTTCCAGCAAGGGCCCTGCGCCAGTCATCATGGTTTCTGGCAGAACCTTCCCTGTGGAGATGCGCTGGCGTCCTTTTGAGGAATCCCGTGAACATGACTTAAACGACGCCATTGCCGAAGCGGTGGATGAACTCTGGACAGGCAACGCCGCTGGGGACATTTTGGTGTTCTTGCCGGGTGAGCGAGAAATCAGAGAAGCCGCCGATCATTTACGCCGACATCTCTCGCACAGTGCCATCACGCGAAATGCCGATGTGCTACCGCTGTTTGCCCGCTTGTCACAGGCCGACCAAGATCGCGTGTTTGACACCCATTCTGGTCGGCGCATTGTCTTGGCAACGAATGTGGCCGAAACCTCCCTCACGGTGCCAGGCATTCGCTATGTGATTGATGTGGGCACCGCCCGAGTCAAGCGCTACAGCCTTCGAAGCAAGGTGGAGCAGCTCATGGTCGAGCCCATCAGCCAAGCGGCGGCCAACCAACGTTCAGGCCGTTGCGGCCGAGTGGCCAATGGCATTTGCATCAGACTTTATGCTGAAGCAGAGTTCAATGGACGGCCACGATTTACCGACCCTGAAATATTGCGCTCCTCCTTAGCAGGGGTGATTTTGCGCATGAAGTCCTTGCACTTGGGCGTGGTCGATGACTTCCCCTTCATTGAGGCACCGTCCAGGCGGGCCATCACGGACGGCTATCAGTTGTTGGCCGAATTGGGTGCAGTGAACGACGCCAATGAGCTCACTCAAATGGGCACTGAACTGGCCAAGTTGCCTTTAGATCCCAGGGTGGCTCGAATGATTTTGGAGGGTCGAGATCGACAAGCATTGGACGAAGTGTTGATCATTGCCAGCGCTTTGTCTGTGCAAGATGTGCGTGACAGGCCACTGGAAGCGCAAGCGCAGGCTGACCAAGCGCATGTCAAATTTGACGACGAGAAGAGTGAGTTCACGGGTTATTTAAAACTGTGGAAATGGTTGTCTGAGGCCCGTGGTGGCAAGACGGGCGCCACAGCTGAGCAAAAGCTGAGCAACCGGCAGTATGAGCAACTGTTGCGTCAAAACTTCATCAACATACGACGTGTGAGGGAGTGGCGAGACACGCATGCGCAATTGCACACCACAGTGGCTGAACACCGCTGGCAACTCAATGCTTCGCCTGCCACTTACGAGCAACTTCATTTGTCGATGTTGGCGGGTTTGTTAGGCAACGTCGGTTACAAGCAAGACGACGAAGATGTGTATCTGGGCGCGCGCGGTATTAAGTTTTACAGACACCCCGGTGCGCATTTGTCCAAAAAGCCTGGGCGTTGGACGGTGGTCTCTGAACTGGTTGAGACCACCCGATTGTTTGGCCGAGGCATTGCCAACATTGAGCCGGGATGGCTGGAGCAAGTGGGTGGACATTTGTTAAAAAAACAATTGCTCGATCCGCATTGGGAAAAGAAATCAGCCGAGGTGGTGGCACTCGAGCGCGCCACACTGTATGGCTTGGTGGTGTACAGCGGCAGACGCGTTCCGTTTGGCAAAATAGACCCGCAATCGGCGCGCGAAATTTTTATTCGTGAGGCCTTGGTGGAAGGTCAATGGGAAACTGCTCTGCCATTTTTGGCGGCCAATCAAAAAATGATTGCCAAGGTTGAAGAGCTTGAGCACAAGTCTCGCAGACAAGATGTGTTGGTGGACAACGAGCTCATCTTTGCATATTACGATCAGCAAATACCACCTGACATTTGTTCAGGCCGGTTGTTAGAAAATTGGTATCGGCAAGAGGTCAAACTAAACTCAAAGCTGTTGTTGCTCACGCGCGAAGAGCTGATGCGGCATGAGGCTGCCGGCATTACCACCCAAGCTTTCCCCAAGACCTTGCGATTGGGCGGTACAGATTGCACCGCCACCTATTTGCATGAGCCCGGCGATGCGCGTGATGGCTTGACCGTCACGGTTCCTTTGTTTGTATTAAACCAAGTGAATGAAGAGCGCTGCGAATGGTTGGTGCCTGGTTTGTTGAAAGACAAAATTTTGGCACTTTTAAAAAGCTTGCCCCAAAAACCGCGTACCCGATTCGTGCCCTTGCCAGATTCTGCTGGCAAATTGGCCGAGGAACTGGGATCGGCAGAGTCGTTTGGCAATGGCTCATTGACAGATGCCCTTTTGAAAAAAGTACGAGACATCACCAGCTTGGATGTCAAGCGTGCCGACTTCAAACTCGACATGCTCAGCCCGCATTTGTTCATGAACTTGCGCATTGTGGACGAGCATGGCCGGCAGTTGGGTATGGGACGAAACTTGGGTGCTCTGAAGGCCGATTGGGGATCTCAAGCACGGGGAGCGTTCCAGGCTTTGGCGCAGCTTAAATTGCAATCAGCGGGTCCCAAGGTTTCTGCGGACTCTCAAGCTGCTGATTCCTTTAAAGGACAACACGCTCAGGATCTCTTGGCCCATCAGGTCACCTCCAAAGTGCACTTGCAAAAGCCGGATCAAAAACCAGTTGCAAATGCTTCAATGGCACAAACGCGCTATACCCAATGGTCCTTTGGTGATTTGCCCGAACTCATGGAAATTAACAAAGGTGGCCAGAGTTTGATTGGATTTCCTGCCCTGGTCGATTTGAAAGACGCCGTTCAAATTGAAGTGTTTGACGAGCCTGAGGTGGCTGCGCAAAAGCACCAAGAGGGTTTGCGCCGCTTGTTTGCCCTTCAAATTAAAGACGCCTTGAAATATTTAGAAAAAAACATTCCTGATTTCCAAAAAATGGCCGCTGCTTACATGAGTTTGGGAACAGCGGAAGAGTTGCGCCATCAAATTTTAAATGTAGCCATGGACAGAGCTTTTTTGATGGCGCCGTTGCCCTCTGATGAAGCCAGCTTTAAAAAGCGAGTCGAAGAAGGCAGGGGCCGGCTGACCCTGATTGCCAATGAAGTGGCCCGTTTAGCGGGTTTGATTTTGCAAGAATATGCTGCCGCAATCAGAAAAATCAAAGATACTAAAAACTTTTCAGAGGCCACAAGCGATTGTGCTCAGCAACTTCAAAAACTGATGCCTCAGCGATTTTTAAGCAATACGCCTTGGTCGCAATTGCCTCATTTCACCAGGTATTTAAAAGCGCTGGTGCTTCGACTTGAAAAAATCAGGTCCGATCCTGCTCGAGATGCTGCAAAGTTATTGGAGCTCAAACCGCAAGAGCAGCGATATTGGCGATTGGTGGCAGAGCGCAAAGGCGTTGTCGATGATCGAATGCTGGAATTTCGATGGCTGTTAGAAGAACTCAGGGTGAGCTTTTTTGCGCAAGAACTGCGAACGCCACAGCCCGTCAGTGTCAAGCGCTTAGACAAAGCCTGGTCTCAATTAACCCATTGATGGCGGCAAAGTCTGCAAGGGTATGTCTTTTTCTGTGGCCAGTTTTTCCACTTGACGCCGTGTTTGAGAGGCGAAAAATTCTGTCACTGCTTGATGTGTTGGCGCAGCAAACAAGTCTCTGGCATGGGTGTAGGTGACGCCCACAGCTTCACACAATGCTTTTGCAAAATGAGTTTCTAAAGCGGCCACCGCCACGCGTCCATTTTTGCAGGGGTAAATTTTGTAGCCAGCATGTGCGCCACCCACCGCACCCTTGGGTACCGTCATACGCCAAGCCCGGGGCAATGCCAACCAAGCAGCAGCCTCAGACAAACTGACCTCCACATGGATGCCCTTGCCTTTTAAGCGTTGAACCAGAACAGCTTTCAAGACGGCCTCACTGGCCATGAGGGCGCCAGCCATGTCGGCAAACAAGCTTGGCGGTAAGTCTGTGTTGGGTACCAAGCCGGCCTCTGCTTGATAGGTGAGGTCGTGTCCTGGGATTTCAGCCAAGGGCCCTGGAGCGCCCACCAAGCTGACACAACTGAGACCAGGGTACAAGCGCTGCAAAGATTTAAAGTCTAGGCCCAATTTTGTCAAAGCCGATGGTCTGAAAGAGGTGAGCATCACATCGGTGGCTTTGAGCAAACGGTGCAGTTTTTTTTGTCCCGCTTCAAATTTAAGATCACAACTTACTTCTTGCACGCCTTGATGCAAAAAGTCATAGCCTTCTTGGGTGTAAGAAGCCATAGGGTCACCCTTGGGTGGATTGATTTTGGAGCAGCGTGCACCCATGTCTGCCAAGCGTCTCAAGGCAGCTGGCCCGGGCAAATTTAGCGCCAAGCTCAAAATGCGAACACCCCTCAATGTCTTGTCTTGCGGCATGCTGGCCTAAACGCCTAAATATTGCGACATGATTTCAGGTTGAGTTTGAAGCGTTTCAGAAGCACCCTCAAACACCACTTCGCCTTTGACCAAGATGACATTGCGATCCGTGATTTTGGTGACGTGCTTCCAGTTTTTGTCAACAATAATGCTGCTGATGCCAGTGTCCTTGATGACACTGCAAATGCGCCAAATTTCTCTGGCAATGAGTGGCGCCAAACCTTCTGTGGCTTCATCCAATATCAGTACATCGGGATTGGTCATGAGGGCTCGGCCAATGGTCAACATTTGTTGTTCACCGCCAGACAACTGCTGCCCCCCATGACCCAATCTTTCCTTGAGGCGTGGGAAGGTTTCTAACACCCTGTCGCAGGTCCAGTCTCGTTGTCCTTGAGTGCCTGGCCTCGCGGCCATTTGTAAATTCTCGAGTACGCTAAGGTTGCCAAAAATGCCGCGGCCTTCAGGGACGTAGGCAATGCCGAGTTGGGCGACCTCGAAAATAGCGAGATCGTTCGTGCGAATACCTTTGACGTAAACGTCGCCCGATTTGGGTGTGACAATGCCCATGATGGATTTGAGGAGGGTGCTTTTGCCCATTCCGTTGCGGCCCATCAAGCCAATGGTTTCGCCGCGCTTCACTTCAAAACTCACATTTCGAAGAATATGGCTGGCACCGTAGTAGCTGTTCAGGTCTTTCACTTGAATCAATGTGTCAGACATGTCAGTGATCCTCACCCAAATAAGCGGCTTGAACATTTTCATCGGCACGAACATCGGCTGGCAAGCCACTGGCAATCACTTGGCCGTTGACCATCACGGTCAGTTGATCTGCCAAGGTAAAAATGGCGTCGATGTCGTGTTCCACCAGCATCATGGCGTGGGCTGGTTTGAGCCTGAGTAGCAGTTGAACCATGCTCTCGGCTTCTGCCACCCCCATGCCTGCCAAGGGTTCATCGAGCAACAACACCTTGGGTTCGGTGGCCAAAGTCATGGCAATTTCCAATTGCCTTTGTTCTCCATGACTGGCGGCTCCTGCAATGGCGTGGCGTCTGTTTTGCAAACCAGCCAACTCGATGGCACGTTCGGCTCTCATATTGACATCTTGGATGACACTGGCCTGCGTTAACCATGCCAGCGGGTTGAAGGGCATGGGTTGGCTGCGCGATTGAGCCGACAGGCGGACATTTTCCCAAACCGTAAAGCTTCTGAAGATGTTGGTCTTCTGATAGCTTCTGCCCAGTCCATTGCGCGAAATTCTTTCGGGCGTCCAACCTGTAATGTCTTGGCCATGCAGTGCCACATGACCCGAAGAGGCTGGCAAGTCACCTGTGAGCAAATTGGTGAGTGTCGATTTGCCTGCACCATTGGGTCCAATGACCGCGTGAATTTGGCCCAATCTTAAATCGATGGAAACATCGTTGACAGCGGTCAGACCTCCAAAGCGTTTGGTGATTTTGTTGGACCTGAGGAGCAAGTCGGGTGTGTCAGTCATGATGCGCCTCCTTGCCCGTGAACAAAGAAGCCAGCAAGCCTAGGATACCTCGAGGCGCTAAGACCACCAAGGCCACGATGAAAAGTCCCATCCACAACTGCCAATGCTTGCCCAAGTGAAAGCCACCTAAATCTGGCAAGTCCTTGAACAGGTGAAGCAGATATTCGAACGAAAAAGCACCCACAATGGCCCCTGCAAAATTGCCCATACCGCCCAAAATAATCATCATGATGACGTGGGCGCTCATGTGAAATCCCATGAGTTCTGGATTGACATACCCCGACTGAGCGCCCCATAAAAATCCGGCCAAACCCGCCAAGGCGCCGGCTAAGGTGAAGGCTGCGAGTTTGTGGCTGAAGGTGCCAAAACCCAATGCACGCATGCGATGCTCGTTGACCCGAATGCCTGCCAAGGCTCGACCAAAGGGGCTCCACAGCAGACGTCTTAAAAACAAGTAAACCAAGGCCATGAGGGCCAATGTCAAAAAGTAGAAAACTGCTTTGTTTTCTAAATCAAACAGCCACGCATCAGGTTTAAAATTGATGTACAGGCCATCTGACCCACCCAAAGCTTTGTTGTCAAAGAATGCGTAAAACACCATTTGCGCAAACGCCATGGTGACCATGATGAAGTAAATGCCGTGGGTACGAACCACAAAGAAGCCAATGATCAAGGCGAGCAATGCCGATGCGCCCATGCAAAGGGGTAGCGCCAACCAAAAAGACATGGGTTCGGCAGCGGGCGTGATGAAAGCCAAAACATAGCCTGCCACACCAAAATAGGCGGCATGTCCCAAGGAGACCAAGCCGGTTACACCTTGCAACAAATCGAGGCTCATGGCGAAAATGGCCAAAATCATCATGCGCGTGACCATCTGCAGGTAATAGTCTGACCCCACAAAAGGAAAGATGGCCAATGCTAAAAAAGCGGTTGCCAACAAAATATTCAAACTGCGTGGCAGCGATTCGAGAGGGGCATTGGTAGTGCTCATGGGTGCCCCTTAGTTTTTAAACAAGCCTTCAGGCTTGTAAAGTAAAACGATGGCCATCAGGATGTAGACCAACATGCCTGAGACATCGGGCAGCAAGACCTTTCCAAATGTGTCGACCAAGCCTACCAGCATGGCTGCAATCAGCGCTCCCTTGACGGAGCCAATGCCGCCAATGACCACCACCACAAAACACATGATCAGAACTTGGGAGCCCATATTGGGGTAAACGCTGGAGACAGGGGATGCCACCATGCCCGCAATGGTGGCCAAGCCTACGCCCAACGCAAACACCAGTGCATGAATCAATTTGATGTTGACACCCAAGGCCTCCGTCATTTCGTGATTGAATGCGCCAGCCCGAATCTTCATGCCAAGCCGAGTTTTGGAAATTAACAAATACAAAGCCAAAGCCAAGAGCAAACAAACCCCCGACATGAAAAGTCGGTAAACCGGGTAAGACAGTGTCTCGGTCAATGGAATGGATGCGCTCAAAATATCAGGGATGGTGACCCCATGCACATCGTCACCCCACAAAATAGATCGCATCTCTTCAAAGACATAAATTAGACCGAATGTGAGCAGCACTTGGTCTAAGTGATCGCGTTTGTAAAAGTGCCTGAAAAGAGCCCACTCCAACAACAAACCAAACAGCACTGACAACAGGGTTCCCAAGAGAATGGCCAAGGTAAAACTTTGGGTCAGGGCGGCCAATGACCAGGCTAAATAGGCCCCCAACATGTAAAAACTGCCATGGGCCAAATTGACAACCCCCATGATGCCAAAAATAAGGGTCAGGCCGGCTGCCAACATGAACAACAACAATCCGTATTGCACACTGTTGAGCAATTGAATCAAAAAATTAACGAAATCCATAAATAGGAATATTTGACACGCAAAATGTCAATCAACAATCATGCAAGAACCATAAAAAAAGCGGCGGATCACTCCGCCGCTTTGGCGATGTCAGTCAATAGCAATGAGGTTAACTCATTTTGCAGCCGGTACCTGGATCGGCCAAGCCTTTTGAGGCAATGCCAATGACCTTGTTTTCTCCTTTTTCAACCACGCGCAAGTACATGTCTTGAATGGGATTGTGTGATTTACTCATGGTCCATTTGCCGCGAGGGCTCTCAATGACTGCGCCTTCCATGGCTTTATAAAGTTCAGGTTTCTTGGACAGATCGCCCTTGACAGCGTTGGCGCCTTGCACCAACAACAAACCGGTGTCGTAGCCTTGAACTGCATAGACGTCGGGTTGCATTTTGAAAGTCTTGGCGTATTCCAAACGGAACTTGTTGTTGCGGGGTGTGTCCAGTGAGTCGCTGTAATGCAAAGTGGTCATGACACCATCGGCTGCTGGACCCGCGGCCTCCAAAACACCCTCGGTCAAAAAGCCAGAACCATACAGCGCAATTTTGCCTTTGAGGCCCGCAGCTGCAAAGTCCTTCATGAACTTGGCGCCGGAGGGACCAGCAAAGAAGCATGCCACCGCGTCGGGCTTAAGGGCTGCAATTTCTGTGAGAAGAGCTTGGAACTCAACGTTGGGGAATGGCAGGCCCAGTTCTTTCACAATGGTGCCGCCAGCCTTGGTGTAGCTTTCTTTGAAACCTTCATAGGCCTCATCACCGGCTGCATATTTCCAAGTAATCCAAACTGCTTTTTTGTGACCTTTGGCCACCATGGCTTGTCCAAGAGCCAACGTGGGTTGGCTGTTGGAGAAGCTGGTGCGAAACACATTGGGGGCACACAAAGAACGTGTGGCCGCATGAACGCCGGCGTTAGGGATAAGAGAGAGGACGCCTGAGTCGCGAGCCACTTTGTGGATGCCCATTTGCACGCCAGAATGCACGGTGCCAATGAGCACTTCAACTTTGTCACGTTGGACCAATTTGTTCGCATTTTCGATGCCTTTAGAGGGATCGGATTCATCGTCGACTTTGAACCATTCAATTTCACGACCCCCCAATTTGCCGCCTTGTTCATTGATGGCCATGCGGACACCGTTTTCGATGGCAACACCCAATGGCGCAAAAGCCCCTGAGTAGGGCAACATCAAGCCGACTCGAATTTTTCCAGCTTGCGCTTGCGCTAATTCTGGTAACAATAAACTTGAACTGGCGGCACCGACCAAGGCTGCGCTGCGAGTTAAAACCAGACGACGTGAATGTGAAGTACTCATTTGAAATCTCCTTGTGAGATGCATTATGTTGCATATCAAGGGGCAAAAAACTAGGCTAAACCCTGATATTTTTAAAAAATAATCGAGAGAAAAATGCTAAGAGAAGATGGCCTGCCCGGAGGGACTCGAACCCCCGACCTACGGCTTAGAAGGCCGTTGCTCTATCCAGTTGAGCTACGGGCAGATAAAAAAGGCCCTTTGCAGGGCCTTTTGAGGAGAAAGTGGTCGGAGCGAAAGGATTCGAACCTTCGACCCTCTGGTCCCAAACCAGATGCGCTACCAGACTGCGCTACGCTCCGACAAGCCTACTATTCTAATGCGGGAAGCGGGAAATTAAACCGAAATTGATTAAAAAAGCATGCGGCTTTATCAGGCGCCTCTGGTGACAGGCATGTCAACCTCGCCGGGCATCAGCAAATGTTTGGCCAGTTCCAGCTTGGCCAAAGAGTTACGGTGAACCTCGTCGGGACCATCCGCTAAGCGCAATGTTCTCTGGTGTGCATAGGCATAAGCCAATGGAAAGTCTTGTGAAACACCTCCTCCACCATGGGCTTGAATGGCCCAATCAATGATTTGGCATGCCATGTTGGGCGCCACAATTTTGATCATGGCAATTTCGGCTTTGGCCACTTTGTTGCCCACCGTGTCCATCATGTAAGCGGCTTTCAGTGTCAGCAAGCGGGCTTGCTCAATCATGCAACGCGACTCAGCGATGCGTTCTTGCCACACCGTTTGACGCGCTACTTCGCGGCCAAATGCCACACGCGTGTTGAGCCGTTTGCACATGAGTTCCAAGGCTCTCTCTGCAATGCCAATGCTTCGCATGCAATGGTGAATGCGACCGGGGCCTAAGCGTCCTTGTGCGATTTCAAAGCCCCGACCTTCGCCCAAAAGCAAGTTGGTGGCAGGAACCCGAACATTTTTGAGAAGCACTTCCATGTGGCCATGCGGTGCATCGTCATAGCCAAACACGGAGAGTGCGCGTTCCACGATGACACCGGAGGCATTGGCAGGCACCAAAATCATGGACTGCTGTTCATGGCGACCAGCATCCGGATTGGTTTTTCCCATCACAATGTAAACGGCGCAACGTGGATCTCCTGCACCTGAAGACCACCACTTACGACCATTGATGACGTATTCATCACCCTCCAGTTTGATTTCACATTGAATGTTGGTGGCGTCTGACGAAGCCACATCGGGTTCGGTCATGAGAAAGGCGGATCGAATCTCACCTTTGAGAAGTGGCTCAAGCCATTGATCTTTGAGAGACTCACTGGCATAACGCTCTAATGTTTCCATGTTGCCTGTGTCGGGGGCAGAGCAGTTAAAGACCTCGGCAGCAAAAGGAACGCGTCCCATGATTTCGCACATGGGTGCGTACTCCAAATTGGACAAGCCTTGAGGCGCACGTGGCGACTTTGACAAGAATAAATTCCAAAGACCGGCCGCTTTTGCCAAGGGTTTGAGCTCTTCCACAATTTTCGTTGGCACCCATGCATTGCCCTTGGCACGATTGTCGGCAATCTCTTGAAAGAAACGAGCCTCATTGGGATAGATGTGTTCATCCATGAAAGCCAACAAACGGGCTTGCATGCTTTTGACTTTGTCTGAGTATTCGAATTGCATTGAGGGTCTCCTGATAAATTAGATTTAATGAACTTGTGCAGCAAACTGCCAAGCCAGTTCGGCCATGGGCTTGGCGCCTGCGCCCGAAGCTTTGGCTTGCTCACTTGAAGCTGTACCATCTTCTACTCGCTTGGCGATGCCTTGCAAAATAGCCGCAATGCGAAACATGTTGTAGGCCATGTAAAAATTCCAATCGAGTGCCAGTTTGTCGGGTGTGGTGAAGCCCGTTCTTGCGCAGTACTGTTGGATGTAGTCGGCTTCCAAAGGAAGGCCCAATGCCTTCAAATCGAGGCCACCAATGCCTCTGAAAGAGCCTGGCTTGATGTGCCAAGCCATGCAGTGATAACTGAAGTCTGCCAATGGGTGACCTAAGGTTGAAAGCTCCCAATCGAGTACGGCCAATATCTTGGGCTCAGTGGGGTGAAAAATGATGTTGTCCAAACGGTAGTCACCATGCACGATGCTTACCAGCGATTCGTCTTTGGCGCTGCTGGGGATGTTGGCTGGCAGCCAATCAATGAGGCGGTCCATTTCGGGTATCGCCTGGGTGCGAGAGGCCGAATACTGTTTGCTCCATCGACCAATTTGCCGTTCGATGTAGCTGCCGGGTTTGCCAAAATGAGCCAGCCCTTGTTCTGCAAACTTGACGCCGTGCAGTGCTGCAATCACTCGGTTCATTTCGGTGTAAATTTCTTGTCTTTGGGTAGAGGTCATGTTGGGCAATGACTGGTCCCACAACACGCGTCCCTCGACAAAACCCATGATGTAGAAAGCGCGTCCAATGATGGACTCGTCCTCACACAAAACGTGCATGCGCGCCACGGGCACCGCTGTGCCCGACAAGCCCTTCATGACGGCAAACTCACGTTCAATGGCATGGGCCGAGGGCAACAACTTGGCCACAGGCCCAGGTTTGGCTCGCATGACATAAGCGGAGCTGGGCGTGATCAATTTGTAAGTGGGATTGGACTGACCGCCTTTGAACTTCTCGACACGCAAGGGGCCTTGAAAGTCTGTCATGTTGGCACTTAACCATTGTTCCAACGCAGCCACATCAAATACATGAGAACTGGAAACGGGGCGTGTGCCGATGAAATGATCAAATTGGCTCATGGGCATTGATTCTCATCGTGTTCGTAGGATGCGGTTTCAAGTGGCAGCATATTTAACCGACTTGCACAATGTGTTGTAAGGCTTCCCTGTCGAGGACCGTCAAGCCACCAGGCTCTATTTTGATGACAAGATCTCGCTCCATTTGTTTCAGTTCTTGGTTGACGCGTTGACGTGAGGCCCCTAGTAATTGGGCCAACTCTTCTTGTGCCAATTGCAAGCTGATTCGAATGGCCTTGTCGTCTGACAGGCTGGGCACACCATAACTTCTGACCAAGTGATTGAGCTGTTTGGCCAAGCGCGCGCGCAAAGGCAAGGTGTTCAAATCTTCGACCAAACCAAACAACTGTCGAATGCGTCTGGCATGCAGTCGTAGCATGGCGTCGTACAACTCGGCGTGCTGAGCCAAGATTTTTTTGAAGTCTGCTTTGGCCACATTGAGCGTTGTGGTTTCGGCGTGAGCATACACATCGTGGGTCCGCCTGTCGCCATCGAAAATGGCAACGTCGCCAAACCAAATTCCAGGTTCGACATAAGTGAGCGTGATTTGTTTGCCTGAAACCGACGTTGAACTGACACGCACTGCGCCCTTGGCGCAGGCAAACCATTGCTCCGCGGGATCGCCTCGCGCCGCAATCAGCTCGCCGTCTTTGTATCTTTTGACATAGGCGCATCGAAGTATGTCGTGTCTCAGTGAAGGTGAAAGAGAAGAGAACCATCGACCTGCGTTGATGGCTTCTCGTTCTTCCATCGTAAGAATGGGTTCGTCCATAGACTGTCTTTTGCGTGACTGAGAAGGCTGAAAATGTCGCTTCGGGGACTGGGCTTATTCGTAGCGAGGCGTCTGTTTGTTCAAAAAAGCTGTAATGCCCAAGCCCGCGTTGGCATGATGTAAATTTTTCACAAAGTGATGGCGTTCAGAATTGAGTTGATCGGAGAGCGAGGCGCTGCCGGCATCATTGAGCAATTCCTTGATGCTGGCGAGGGCATTGGGTGCTCTCTGATTCAACAGGCTTGTCAAATTCAAGGCGGTGCCCAGTGCTTGCCCGGGCTCACACAAGCGGTTGACGATGCCCAAGTCATGAAGTCTTTCTGCGCCCATTCGCTCACCCAACATGAGTAGCTCGGTGGCCAATTGGCGCGGCATATTTTTGGACAAACTCCATGTCCCGCCACCATCCGGCGACAGGGCAATGTTGCTATAGGCCATGATAAAAATACTGTTTCTTGCCGAGACGATCAGATCGCAGGCCAGCGCCAAAGAAAACCCCGCGCCAGCAGCTGCGCCTTCTACTGCGGCCACAATGGGCTTGGGGAAAGTTCGAATGGCCTCGATCCAATTGTTCAAAGCTTCGATGCTTTGAGCTTGATGCGAGGGCGGTAACTGCCGATTTTGGTTCAGGCGCTGCAAGTTGCCACCTGCACTGAACATCGCACCAGCGCCGGTAATGATGACAGACCGAACTTCAGGATTCGATTCAGCCGAGCTCAAAGCTTCAACGCCTGCCGCATAAATTTCTGGGCCTAATGCGTTTTTGTGCTCAGGATTGCTCAATGTCAAGACAAGGGTGGCTTCTTCGCTGGTGCTGAGCAATTGTGCTGTCATCCCTTAATCCTCTGTGTGAAGCAAAGACAAACCGATAGCGCCTCTTCTGCGCAGCCATGGACTCGGGCGATAACGAGGATCCCCATAAACTGTTTGCATGTTAAACAAAACTTCGAGCACATTGGTCGGCCCTAATTTGTCTCCCAGTGCCAAAGGGCCAAGGGGATAACCCAAACCCAAAGTGACTGCAATGTCTAAATCGGAAGGGGTACAAACGCCTTGCTGGCACATGTCTGAGGCGATGTTGACAATGTTGGCAACCACCCTTTGAGTGACAAACCCGCCACTGTCTTTGATGATGCTGACGGCTTTGTTGTCTCTTGCAAACAAGGCATGTGCTGCATCGCGCATGTCTCGCCGGGTGGCGGGGTTGGTGGCAAGCACGCGGCGCTTTGTGGCCGCATCGTCAAACAGCATGTCGATGCCAAGGGTTCTGGCAGGGTCAAGTCGTTCAACCACCGCCACCGTGGTGACATCAAAACCCAAAGGTGCTACCAGGGTTAAAGCCTGAGGGGAGGGTGATGCGCCCGTTTCGATGACGGCACCCAGCTCTTTCAGCAACTTCAAAAGCTCTAGCCGTCGGGTGGCACGCGGTGAGACCCAAACGGGTGGAATGTCATTGACCAACGGGGTGAGCGGCTCTGGACTGATCACAGCCTTGCCGTCGGTGTAGTTGTAAAAACCTTCACCCACTTTCTTGCCAAGAACCCCTCCAGCCAATCTTTGTGCTGTGATCACGCTAGGACGATACCGTGGCTCTTGGTAGTACTGGTTGTAAATGGACTCCATGACGGGGTGCGACACATCCAAGGCCGTGAGATCGAACAGCTCGAAGGGGCCTAGTTTGAAACCCACTTGATCTTTCAAGATTCGATCAACTGTCGCAAAATCGGCGACGCCCTCTGACACCAAGCGAAGGGCTTCTGTGCCATAACCACGCCCTGCATGGTTGACGATGAAACCAGGTGTGTCTTGAGCTTGAACCGGTGTATGACCCATTTGCGATGCAAAACGGGTGAGGCGTTGACAAACATCTGGGCTTGTTTTCAAGCCCGCAATCACCTCGATCACTTTCATCAATGGAACGGGATTGAAAAAATGATAGCCAGCAAACTGTTGAGGTCTTTGGAGCGCCGCTGCAATGGCCGTGACTGACAAAGAAGAAGTGTTGGTCACCAAGACGGCATGCTTGTTGAGCGTTGCTTCAAGCTCTTTGAAAAGTCCTATTTTGATGTCCAAGCGCTCAACAATGGCTTCAACCACCAGCATGCAATTTTGTAAATCCAGCATGGCGGTGGCAACATGAAGATTGGCTTTGTATTGATCGACACGGGTGTGATCGAGCCGACCTTTTGCCTGCAATGAGTCCCACACCGTAAAGACGGCCTCTTTGGCTTTTTGCGCGGCATCGGCTTGGGTGTCGTAAAGCCAAACTTGACTGCCTGCTTGGGCCGCAATTTGAGCAATGCCACGGCCCATGGCACCAGCCCCGATCACAGCGACATGTTCAAATTGTGGGCTCATCTTATCTCCTGACTTGCAATGCGCCTGGATTGACAATGTTGGTGGGTGTCCCTTTGATGAAGTTGACTACGTTGTCGAAGGCAGCGCCAAAGTACAACTCGTAGTTGTCCTTTTCTACATACCCAATGTGCGGTGTGCAAATGCAATTTTCTAAACGCAGCAAGGCATGACCTTGCAAAATGGGTTCATGCTCAAATACATCAATGGCGGCAAGACCAGGGCGGCCGCGATTGAGGGCGCTGATGAGACCGTCGGGTTGGATAAGTTCTGCGCGCGAGGTGTTGACAATCATGGCACTTGTTTTCATCAGTGACAAATCCTCCAAAGTCACAATGCCGCGTGTCGCGTCGTTCAAACGAAGATGCAAGGAGACCACATCACTTTGCTCAAAAAAAGCTTGTTTGGTGCTGGCGGGCATGTGGCCATCTTGAACAGCTTTTTCTCTGGAAGCTTCGCTTCCCCATACGATCACTTGCATGCCAAAGGCCTGTGCGTAACCGGCCACCAACTGCCCAATTTTTCCGTATCCCCAAATGCCCATGGTGCGACCCCGCAAAACAGTACCGAGCCCAAAGTTGGCTGGCATCGAGGCTGACTTTAAGCCTGACTGCTGCCAAGCACCGTGTTTGAGATTTCCAATGTACTGGGGGACTCTTCGGGACGCTGCCATGATCAAAGCCCATGTGAGCTCGGCAGGTGCGTAGGGAGAGCCAACACCCTGTGCAACGGCAATGCCTCGTTCGGTACACGTTTCTAGATCGATGTGAGAGCCTGCATGTCCAGTCTGAGAAATCAGTTTGAGGCGCGGAAGTTTCTCAAGCAGCTGTCGGCTGAGGTGTGTGCGTTCGCGAATCAGCACCAATATGTCTGCATCCTTCAGGCGCACAGACAATTGCCCTAAACCTTTGACAGTGTTGGTGTAGACCTTGGCACTGTAAGCATCCAGTTTGGAAGCACATTCGAGTTTACGGACGACATCTTGATAGTCGTCGAGGATCACAATATTCATAGGCACTATTGTGCCTTGTGAAGTGGGCCTGTTTGTGCTGGAAGTGCAATTTGAAAAGCAAAATGCACTTCTGGGGTCGGGCCCTGTGACTTAGAGTTTCAGTGCTTTAGCAAATTAGCGGGCTTGATGGAACGGTCTTCTAGCGCAATAAGTCGATCCAGCTCGGCGCACACATCGGCCATGCGGCCGGAAATAACCATTCTGCCTGCCGACTGCGGATGATCGCCTTGTTCTGAAATGCGAAGCACCCGCAAAGCACGGCTGGGTGAGGCGCGCTTGAAGCTTTGAACGAGCGGTACCTGTAAAGCAGGCGCCTTTACATTGATGGCATCCAGGTGAGATCCTGCATGCATGAATTGTTGAACGCCTTTGTAGAGGCTCGAAATACCTAAGAGAGCGATTCCCATGTCAATCCTTTGGAGTGGGCTGATTTTTACATTAGAAGGGTGTTGCGAATGAGTCCGACGGCCAAGCCTTCGATGTCGAAGGGTTCGCCTGGGTTGACCAAAATAATGGGGTAGTCTGGGTTTTCTGGCAGAAGTTCGATGCGATCTGCTTGTCGACGAAGCCTTTTGACAGTGACTTCTTCGCCTAGGCGCGCCACCACAATTTGTCCGTTTCTGACATCTTTGGTGGCTTTGACGGCTAGCAAGTCGCCGTCCATGATGCCTGCATCGCGCATGGACATGCCTCTGACGCGTAGCAAATAGTCTGGTTGCTCTTGAAACAAATGACTTTCCACGTGATAAGTTCGGTCGACATGTTCTTGGGCCAAAATAGGTGAGCCAGCGGCAACACGGCCAATAAGTGGCAAAGCCAATTGTGCAAAACCAGGCAGTGGCAAACTCAGCAGGTCGCTCATGTGCCGTGAAGTGTGTCGGTGAGATGATTTGAGACGAATGCCCCTTGAGGTGCCACTGACCAAATCGATGGCGCCCTTTCTGGCAAGTGCTTGCAAGTGCTCTTCTGCGGCGTTGGCTGATTTGAAACCCAATTCGTTGGCAATTTCAGCCCGTGTTGGGGGCGCACCTGTCTCGGCGATGGTTTTTTGGATAAGCTCCAAAATTTGTTGCTGTCTTGCTGTGAGCTTGGGTTGGTCGATCATGTTGCAGTCCTTAGAGTTTGGCTGAAAGAGCTTCGAGTCCTGTCTTAACCACTGTCTTCTTATACAGTGACTGTATTTTTAACCAGTCTTTTTTAAAATGCAAGTAAAAAATCAAAAAATTGTTGTTTTAGGGACAGGTGGCACCATTGCAGGAGAGTCGGCCTCAGCCCAACAGGGCCTGGTTTATGAAGCTGCCAAGCTTGGCATTGACGTCATGTTGCAGTCCATCATGGGTTCCGCCAATGCAATGCCAGGTGCCCTTGCCGCTTTTCAATTTGAATCAGAGCAAGTGGCACAACTGGACAGCAAGGACATGGATTTTGTGACATGGATGCGGCTTGCTCATCAATGCCAAGAACTCCTAGAACAAGACAATGTGACGGCCTTGGTGATTACACACGGTACCGACACCCTTGAAGAAACTGCTTATTTCCTGTCTCAAGTCGTTCGCGCAGACAAGCCCATCGTCTTGACCTGTGCCATGCGGCCTGCCAATTTTGAAAATGCTGACGGTCCTCAAAATTTGAAAGATGCCCTGCTTGCCGCGGCCAAATTAAAGGGTTTCGGTGTCTGGCTGGTTGTCGCTGGTGAAATTCACCATAGCCTTTACGTTCAAAAAGTTCACCCAACGCGATTGAATGCATTTGATTCGGGAGATGCAGGCGTGGCTGCAACGATTCAAAATGATGAGCTTCAACACACTCAAGAATGGCCAATGCCCCAGGCATCTGTTGTCATTGATATTCACACCTTGCCTGCACCCAAGACTTGGCCATGGGTAGAAATCGTGATGAACCATGTGCAAACAAACCCAAAGCATGTTGAGTTGCTGTGTGCTGCGGGTGTGCAAGGCTTGGTCGTGGCAGGGACTGGCAATGGTTCCATGAGCCAATCGATGCAAAAAACTTTGCTGTTGGCGCAAGCGAACGGCGTTGAAGTTCGTATTTCTAGCAGATGCTCTCAGGGAGCCATTGTGCCAACGGAGATGCACACATTTGAAACTAACGGCGCGCTTAACCCTGCTAAAGCAAGAGTTGCATTGATTTTGGAAATATTGGCTAATTCAAAGGTTTAGCTAGTTAAGTGCTCAAGGCCTCCATGGCCCGTTGGGTAATTTCTTCCACAGTACCCATGCCGCTGATAGCACGATATTTCGGTGCTGATTGAGGATCGCGTTGAGCCCATTGTGAATAATAGTCAACCAGTGGACGCGTTTGTTGACTGTAGACATCCAAACGTTTTTTCACAGTTTCTTCTTTGTCGTCTTCACGCTGAACCAAAGGCTCACCTGTGACGTCGTCAATGCCATCGACTTTGGGCGCATTGTATTGAAGGTGGTAAGTGCGTCCGGAAGCAGGGTGCGAGCGACGACCACTCATGCGCTCAATGATGGCTTCAAATGGCACATCAATTTCGAGCACGTAATCGAGTTTGACACCGGCTGTCTTCATGGCGTCGGCTTGAGGAATGGTGCGAGGGAAACCATCGAATAAAAATCCATTGGCACAATCGTCTTGGGAAATTCTTTCTTTCACCAAGTTGATGATCAGGTCGTCGCTGACCAATGCGCCAGAGGCCATCACAGCTTGGGCTTGCAAGCCTAATGGCGTTCCGGCCTTGACTGCCGCACGCAACATGTCGCCTGTAGAAATTTGAGGGATTTCGTATTTAGCGCAAATGAAAGAGGCTTGAGTCCCTTTGCCCGCACCGGGTGCACCTAAAAGAATTAGTCTCATGAAAGTCCCAAATCGTTGTAAATCTTTTTTTAAGAGAATAGCACGCAAATCCTAGCGTTACCTGACACCCAACTATCGCCTCCCGGTCAAACTGGCGAGGCCTTGAACAAGCTCCGAGCCCTTTCTAAATCTTCGGGTGTGTCTACGCCCATACCAGGCGCATCGGGCGTGATGTGGACAGCAATTTTATAACCATGCCATAAAACACGCAGTTGTTCTAAAGCCTCACAAATTTCAATAGGAGCAGGTGGAAGCGCGGGAAAACCCTGAAGAAATCCGACTCGGTAACCGTAAATCCCAATGTGTCTGAGGGCCGAATGACCGGGCAAAGAAAGGCTGCAATTGCTAAACCCGTCGCGCCACCAAGGAATGCTTGCCCGGCTGAAATAAAGTGCCATTTGGTTTTGATCCAGAACCACTTTGACGATGTTGGGATTGATGAAGTCGGGCAAATCTTCAATGGCGTGGGCTGCAGTGCTCATGCTGGCCTCAGGTTTTGAAATTAACAAATGAGCCACTTGGTTGATTAATTCTGGATCGATGAAAGGCTCGTCGCCTTGCACATTGACCACCAAGTCTTGTGGCTCTAAACCCAACAAAGCGCTGGCCTCGGCCAATCGATCGCTGCCGCTGGGATGGTGTTGATGAGTGAGGAGGGCGCGGATGCCGTGCGCTTCACATGCCTGCAAAATATCCAAGCTGTCGGCGGCCACCACCACTTGCTTTGCAAGTGACTTGGCCGCTTGTTGTGCCACTCTCACCACCATGGGTAATCCGTGGATGTCTGCAAGGGGTTTGTTGGGGAGTCTGGTGGAAGCTAAGCGTGCAGGAACAATCACTGAAAAGTTTTTGGACATCGTCTTCAAACCAAAGGAGATCTGGCTTTGAGGGATGCCAACTCCTCGTCGCTCAATGTTCTGGCTTCATTTTCCAACAAGATAGGGATGCCATTTCGAATGGGATAGGCCAGGCGAGCACTGCGAGACCACAGCTCTTGCAGGTCGCGTTGCAAATCGAGTGGCCCTTTGGTAACAGGGCAGACTAGCAGTTCAAGTAATTTGGAATCCATCATTTAATGATAACGCTGACGCGCCGCAATTTGGGAATCTAATTCGATCCAAAAATTATTTTCTGGCTCAAAAATAAGCGGAATGGCCAGGGCACTTGGATGACGCGCCCAAAGTTTAATGGCATCTTTTTCGGTACAGACCAGCTGACACTGAGGGAAATGTGGCGACCATTTAGAAAAATCATCGTGGTCTGGCAATGCCGTTGAGTCTTGAATGAACAAATGTCGCTCCTTCAACATGGCTATAAATGCATCGGGCTTTGCTATCCCCGTGACCACCTCGAGTGCTTGGTTTTCAAGGCTGTTCAATGGCACTTGACTGCCGTCAGATGAGATGGCCACATCGCTCAGTTGTCTGTTTGATTCATAACCTTCAGGCAAACTGCGACGGTGGGTGTGCAGCAACAGACTCACTGGCCGCGGCCATGGCTCTCTCAAAGGACCCGCAGGAAGAAGACGACCGTTGCCAATGCCACTGGAATCCATGACACAAATTTCGATGTCTCTGTGCAATGCCAAATGTTGCAGGCCATCGTCACACACCAAGATTTCGATTGACGGGTATCGCTGAAGAACCCATTGAGCCGCTTCAACTCGGTTGCGGCTCACTACGACTGGCACACCACACTTTTGATGGATGAGCAAGGGTTCGTCGCCAACTTGAGAAACCAAGCTGAGGTCATTCACCGCTTGAAGATCTTGACTTTGCCGACCGAAACCTCTGGAGATAACGGCCACATTTTTACCTTGCGACTTCAAATGTTGAACAAGTGAAATGCACAAAGGTGTCTTACCACCACCGCCAACCACCACATTGCCCACCACAATCACCAAGGCATTGACACGCGTTTGTTTGAACCAAGCCCATTGATACATCAAACGGCGAACAAGAATCAAAAGTCGATAGACCCATTCAACTGGCCGCAGTGCATAAGTGATGGGGCTTTGATTTTGCCAATGTGCAGGAAGTTTATGCAACCAATTCAACATAGTGTGATTCGAGGTTTTTTTGTTCCACGTCGAAAACGCGCGGCTTGTATGATGCTGAGCAAAATGGTTTTTTCCTACTTATGGATTCAGTTTTAATTATGGCTGATCAAATTGTTCCCTATTTCTGTGGATAACTTTGTGAAGAACTTGCTAAGTGCTGGCATAGAAACCGCATGAATATTGGGTTTGGCTTTGGTGCTACTTTTTTAGTCGATTTAATTATCTTTAAATACAACAGCTTATGGCAATGATTGTGTTAGCAACTGGCAAAATACAATGCCAAACCAGAAGATGACTGGCCTGTGGACTGTTCGGCCAAGCTTGAACAGGGCTCGGCGGGAACAATGTGGCACAAACCCTCGTTAAATAAGGCGACTTCATGACAAGATCAGATAACACGCCCCTGACATGGACAGTTGGCGCGCTGTGCCTTGCAATTTCTGACGCTTTGAATGCGCGGTTCAATCCTGTCAGGGTGAAAGGCGAGATTTCTGGCTTTTCTCGAGCGGCCAGTGGTCATAGTTATTTCAATCTCAAAGACGAAAGCGGCCAAATTAGGTGTGCTTTGTTCAAAAGGGCGGCCAGTTCTGTGGATTTCTTACCCCAAGAAGGGGATCTGGTGGAGGTCACGGGCAAACTGGGTGTTTATGGCGCCAGAGGCGATATGCAGTTGGTGGTGGAGTCTCTCAAGCGGGCGGGTCAAGGTGATTTATTTGCTCAATTTTTGAAGCTCAAAGAAAAATTAGACGGGGAGGGGCTTTTTGCTTCATCTCGAAAACACGCTATCCCAACTCAACCCCGTGCCATTGGCGTGGTGACATCCTTGGGCGCCGCCGCTCTTCATGATGTGATCACTGCATTGCAAAGGCGAGTTCCACATATTCCTGTCATCTTGTGTGCAGCCTCTGTGCAAGGCGTCAATGCGCCCACCGAAATGATCAAAAGTCTGAACAAACTACAAGCCATCGGCAAAGTGGATGTTATTTTGCTGGTTCGAGGCGGGGGTTCGATGGAAGACCTGTGGGCATTCAATGATGAGGCCTTGGTCAGGGCTGTGGCGGGTTCTGGCCTGCCCATTGTGTCGGGGGTTGGCCATGAAACTGACTTCACCTTGGTTGATTTTGCCGCCGATCTGAGAGCGCCCACACCCACGGCAGCGGCAGAGCTGGCGGCCACTGAAAGCTTGCAGTTGTGGAACGATCTGGCCAGTCTTGAAACTGCCATGAAAGAGACCTTGAACAACGGACTGGACCGAATGAACCAGCGATTGGATTGGGTAGCGCACCGCTTAGGACGTCCTTCTGGTCGGCTCAATGACCAAAAATCGCGGCTGATGCAGATCGACCAGTCCCTTCGGTTTTCGCTGAAATCACACACACAAAACAAGTCTCAAAGCTTGGCAAAATGCTCGGAACGATTGCCTCGTGCTATGCAACAAATGACGCAAATACAGGCGCAACAACTCCTCAACATGTCAACCCGCTTGGGCTTGTTAGACCCCAGTTTGGTTTTAGATCGGGGTTACGCTTGGATCACCGATGAGAACGGAAAACATCTCACACAAGTGCACCAATTTAGCCCTGCGCAGAAGGTCAACGCACGTCTTTCCGACGGCCAAGTTGAATTGGCGGTTTTGTAGCCCAATCGCTTCCAAGCCTCTGTGACAACCGGAAGACAACCCTCAAGAACCAGAGCCCATTTGTACTTTGGTGCAAAATACTTGGGCTGATCGACCTACAATTGAATTTGTTTTTTTAATGCACCCGAAAGAGGAAATCATGGAACATACACTGCCCGCATTGCCTTACGCCATTGACGCTTTGGCCCCTCATTACAGCCAAGAAACTTTAGAGTTTCACCATGGTAAGCATCACAACGCTTATGTGGTCAACCTGAACAACTTGCAAAAAGGCACAGAATTTGAAGCATTGACTTTGGAAGAAATCATCAAGAAGTCCAGCGGTGGTGTTTACAACAACTCTGCTCAAATTTGGAACCACACCTTTTTCTGGAATTGCATGAAGCCCCATGGCGGTGGCGAACCTGCCGGCGAATTGGCAGCCGCCATCAACGCTAAATTTGGCTCTTACGCTGCATTCAAAGAAGCCTTCGTGAAAAGTGCTGTGGGCAACTTTGGTTCTGGTTGGACATGGTTGGTTAAGAAGGCGGATGGCACTGTTGACATCGTCAACATGGGCGCTGCTGGCACACCTTTGACAACAGCCGACAAAGCATTGTTGACTGTGGACGTTTGGGAACACGCCTATTACATTGACTACCGCAACATGCGTCCAAAGTTTGTTGAGACATTCTTGGACAAGTTGGTGAACTGGTCTTTTGCTGAAGCCAATTTTGCTTAAATTCAATGCCCTTGAATTCCTTTGAATGGGCTTGAGCCCTTCAAGGTTTGCACAAAAAACCCAGCCATGTTGCTGGGTTTTTTTGTTTCAATAGCAGTTAACTCATCGAATCATCATGCCGCCATCGGCCACGATGGTTTGGCCAGTGATGTACTTGCCTGCAGCGCTGGCCAACAAGACGGCAATACCGCCAATGTCGTCGGGCTCACCTATTCGGCGCAGTGGCGTTTCGTTTTCAACCATGCCCGCCTTGACCGGATCATCGGTAAGTGCTTTGGCAAAGTCAGTTCGAATGAGGCCCGGGGCAATGCAGTTGATGCGGATGTTGTCAGGGCCCCATTCGACAGCCAAATTGCGAGCCAATTGCATGTCGGCCGCTTTGGAAATGTTGTATGCACCAATGACGCTTGAGCCATGCAAACCCCCTACCGATGACACCAGCACAATGGCGCCATTCCGCTTGGCTTTCATGTCTGGATAAACCATGTTGCATAGCCATGCACTGGACAACACATTGTTGTGCATGATCTTCTGGAAGACTTCATCACTCATGCCAGTGGCCGGACCGTAGTAGGGATTGCTGGCAGCATTGCAGACCAAGATATCGATGGCGCCCCATGTATTTTGGGTTTGTGCCACCAAATTTTGCAATTGTTCTTTGCTGGCGATGCTGGCACTGATGGCCATGGCCATGCCACCTTCAGCTTTGATTTCTTGCACCACGGCTTCGCAGGCATCCAACTTTCTGCTCGACACCACCACTTTGGCGCCTGCTCTGGACAGTTGAATGGCAATGGACCTCCCAATGCCTCTGCTGGCACCTGTCACAATGGCCACCTTGTTTTGCAAGTTGAATAGCGTCATGATCTTCCTTTGTGTGCTGTCAGTGCCTGAGGTCAAATTTTGTCTGACTTAGCCTCCTGACTATTTGTAGCGTGCAGGCCACAATATAGCCTGAACAGGTTTAACACTTTTTTCGAGCATTCCTTTTCGGTCGACTATGGATCAAATACAAACCGTTGTGTTGGGGGCTGGCGTGGTGGGTTTGGCAGTGGCCCGTTTGTTGGCACTTGAAGGTCACGAAGTGCTGGTGCTTGAATCGGCCAATGCCTTTGGAACCGGCATCAGTTCACGCAACAGTGAGGTGATTCATGCGGGTATCTATTATCCGCAGGGTTCTTTCAAAGCGTCTTTGTGTGTCACAGGACGGCAACTCATGTATGCATACTGCGAAGATCGACATGTACCGCATCGGCGATGTGGCAAGCTCATTGTGGCCACTTCAACAGACCAAGTGGCCCAGTTGGCGGCCATTCAATCCAGGGCCGTGGCCAATGGGCTCACGGGGCCAGACCAATTGCAATGGCTCACCCAAGCTGAGGCCCAAGCCATGGAGCCGTCCTTGCATTGTGAAGCGGCCTTGTGGTCGCCAAGCACTGGCATTGTCGATAGCCACGCCCTGATGTTGAGTTTGCTTGGCGACCTTGAAAACGCGGGGGGCATGTTGTCACTCAACACAAAATTTGAATCGGCACGTGTTTTGAGCGACAAGGCCAAAGGGCGTTTTGTTGTCAGCACTTCTGATGGCACCCAACTCATGACTCAGAATGTGGTGAATGCCACTGGCTTGGTGGCACCCAAGGTGGCGCGACAATTTTCTGGAATGGCATTGCCAAGCTTACCTGATGCCCATTTTGCCAAGGGAAGCTACTTTAGTTTGTCGGGACGATCACCTTTTTCGCGTCTGATTTATCCAGTGCCGGAAGCCGCAGGCTTGGGTGTTCATCTCACTTTGGACATGGCCGGACAAGCCAAGTTTGGCCCTGATGTGCAGTGGGTGCAGGCTGCAGACGATTTGACTGTAGATCCTGCTCGCGGCGATGCTTTTTATGCGGAAGTTAGAAGGTATTGGCCCGATCTCCAAGATGGTGCGCTATGTCCTTCTTATGCGGGTATTCGGCCCAAGATCAATGGGCCTCATGAGACTTCAGCAGATTTTTGCATGATGGGGGCTGACGTACATGGCGTCAGCGGCCTGGTTCACTTGCTGGGCATTGAGTCACCTGGTCTGACCAGTTCTTTGGCCATTGCCCAGCATGTCTCGACCTTATTGGCAGAAGCAAAGTAGCTGTTTTTTCAATACTGACTTTGAGACAATTGAGACAAAGATTTGGCAATCTCATGAACCAAAGCGGGACCTTTGTAAATGAGCCCGGTGTAAATTTGGACCGCATCAGCACCCGCTTCAATTTTACTGACGGCATCGTAGCCACTCATGATGCCGCCCACGCCAATGATGGGAAATTGGGCGCCCAAATGAAGACGCAATAAGCGAATGACACGGTTGCTACCTGACAGAACAGGGGCACCCGACAAGCCACCTGCCTCGTTGCAATAAGGCTGTCCTTGCACCGCATCTCTTGAGAGCGTGGTGTTGGTTGCGATGACGCCGTCCATTTGATTTTTGACAAGGCATTGTGCAATGACGGAAATTTGTTGGTCATCCAAGTCTGGGGCTATCTTCAAAAACACCGGAACGCGTTTTTGATGTTCATCTGCAAGCGCCAATTTGCGTTCGTTTAAAGCAGACAAAAGGTGGTCCAGCGCCTCATCTGTTTGCAAGCTGCGAAGGTTTTTGGTGTTAGGGCTTGAGATATTGACGGTCACATAGTCGGCGTGTGCATAGACGCCGCTCAGGCCCATCAAATAATCGTCAGTTGCGCGTTCTATCGGGGTGGCTGCATTTTTGCCAATGTTCAATCCCAAAAGACGTCCCTGCGCTCTGAAGTTTGATTTTTTGACATTGCTGACAAAGGCCTCCAAGCCCAGATTGTTGAAACCTAAGCGATTGATCAATGCTTTTGAACCAGGCAATCGAAACATGCGTGGCTTGTCGTTGCCTGGCTGAGCCAAAGGCGTGACGGTGCCTACCTCCACAAAGCCAAAGCCCATGGCTCCCAAGCCATCGATGCAACGTGCATTTTTATCCAGGCCTGCGGCCATGCCAACGCGATTTGGAAATGTGAGACCGGCCAATTCGATCTGATCGGCAATCCAAGGCTGACGGTAGGCCCTGTCGAGAAAAGTATTTTGTGTCTGGGCCAGCTGATTCAAGGTGAAATCGTGGGCTACTTCTGGATCAAGCTTGAATAAAAAGGCGCGGGCCAAGGGGTAGAGGTTCAAGGACATTGGATAATCTCTTTCATACTCTGCATTGTCTCAAAGAAAACACATGAATCAAGACGAACTCAAAGCCCTGGTAGGTCAGGCGGCACTTCAATATGTGGTCCCTGGCCAAATTGTGGGGGTGGGCACAGGTTCTACCGTGAATAAATTCATTGAGGCTCTGGCTTCGATGAAAGACCAAATCAAAGGAGCGGTCTCCAGTTCCGAAGCCTCCACCACACGATTGAAGTCCTTGGGCATTCCTGTTTTTGACAGCAACGCGGTGACGGAGTTGGCGGTCTACATTGATGGGGCAGACGAAATCAATGCGCAGGGTCACATGGTCAAAGGCGGTGGTGCTGCGCTGACGCGAGAAAAAATTGTGGCTGCACAGTCCAAAATGTTTGTGTGCATAGCGGATGAGTCCAAATTGGTCTCGGTGTTGGGTGCTTTTCCTTTGCCTGTTGAAGTCATTCCAATGGCCAGTGCCCGCATCGTGCTTCAATTTGAAAAAATGGGTGCTCAGGCTCAATTGCGCATGAAGGATGGCCAAGCTTTGGTGACAGACAATGGTCAGCACATCATCGATGTGAAGGGCCTGCAGATCTCTGACCCTGTGGCTTTTGAAAGTGAAGTGAGTCAGTGGCCTGGCGTTGTGACCGTGGGGGTGTTTGCCCACCAAAAGGCCCAGGTTTGTTTGCTGGGCACTTCTGGGGGTGTTAAGACACTCACGTTTTAACGTGCGACCTGATTCGCAGTCATGCCCTGATGCCTGAGCAAGGCGTCCAATGAAGGCGCTCTCCCTCTAAATTCAACAAAGGACGCCAAGGCGGGTCGGCTTCCACCGGCTTCCAAAATGGCTTGACGATACCGTCTGCCAGTTTCTAAATTGGGTGTGCCGTCGGCCAAGGCAGTTTCTTCAAACGCAGCGTAGGCATCGGCTGACAATACTTCTGCCCACTTGTAGCTGTAGTAGCCCGCAGCATATCCACCCGCAAAAATGTGGCTAAAGGTGTGCGCCATGCGGTTGAATTCTGGCACTTGAATGACCGAAATTTCGGCACGAACTTGGCGCAGCAAGGGCATAAAGTCTTCGGCAACTTGGTGCTCTGTGTGGAGCAGCATATCGAACAGTGCAAATTCAATTTGGCGAAGGGTTTGCAGTCCACTTTGGTAGTTTTTTGCGGCTAGCATTTTGTCAAACAATTCACGTGGCAAGGCTTCGCCAGTGTTGACATGCGAGGTCATGTTTTTCAACACAGACCACTCCCAACAAAAGTTTTCCATCAATTGGCTGGGCAGTTCAACAGCGTCCCATTCCACGCCAGAGATGCCAGAGACATCTCGCTCATTCACTTGCGTGAGCATGTGATGCAAGCCATGGCCAAATTCGTGGAACAAGGTGATGACATCGTCATGGGTGAGAAGTGGCGGATTGCCATCAACACCCTCAGCAAAGTTGCAGACCAAGTGGGCGATGGGTGTTTGAATGTGCCCGTTGTCTGGTCTGAGCCATCTAGAACGAACATCGTCCATCCAAGCGCCGCCTCGTTTTCCCGCTCGAGCAGGCGGATCGAGGTAAAACTGTCCCACCAATTGGCCATTTCGTTCAATGCGATAAAAGCCAACGGCAGGGTGCCAGACAGGTGCTTGGTCGGGATGAATGCTGACTTCGAACAAAGTTTCAATGATTTTTAAAAGGCCTTTTAAAACTTTAGGCGCTGTGAAGTATTGTTTAACTTCTTGTTCGCTGAAGCTGTAGCGTTTCTCTTTCAACTTTTCACCCACATACGGCCAATCCCAGGCTTGCGGATTTGGCATGTTCAGCGTCTCGGCAGCAAATTGGCGCATATCCTGGAGGTCTTGTTCTGCAAAGGGTTTTGCATGTTGCGCCAGATCACGCAAGAACGCGATCACTTTTTGAGGTGATTCAGCCATTTTGGTGGCCACGGACACCTCTGCAAAATTTCGATAGCCCAACAACTGCGCTTCTTCTTGACGCAACTGCAAAATTTCCCTGATCAGGGGACTGTTGTCTAAGGAAGAAAATTCAGGCGCTGTCTGATCCGATGCGCGCGTGACATAGGCTGTGTAAAGTTTTTGGCGAAGCGCACTGCTTTTTGCAAACTGCATCACCGGCAAATAGCAAGGCATTTTGAGTGTGAGTTTGTAGCCGTCATGGCCTTCAGTTTCAGCGGCTGCGCGCGCCGTTGATTGAACATCTTCTGGCACGCCCTCAAGTTCTTCTTGTGTTGCATACAAAACAAATCGATCGGTTGCGTCCAATGCGTTTTCGCTGAACTTCTGGCTGACCTCAGCCATACTTTCTTGAATTTGCGCAAATCTTAATTTGGCATCTCCTTGAAGTTCTGCACCCCCCAAGACAAAATCGCGCAAAGCATTTTTCAAGGCCTGCTGCTGTGCTGCTTCCAAATGAATGGAAGAAATTTGTTTGTACTTGGCATAGAGTTTTTCATCAGAACCCAAGCGTGTCCAAAATTCGGTGACTTTGGGCAATGCTTCGTTATAGGCCGCCCTCAGTTCTGGTGTGTCTGCCACGCCGTTCAGGTGGCTCACTGCGCCCCAAGCCATGCTCAACTTTTCGGTACTGACTTCTAGCACTTCGCTGATGGCCAACCACTCAGAGGGGAAGTTAGGCGCAGTGACTGTTTCAAGGGCTTGAGACGCACGGTTCAAAAGAAATTCTATGGCGGGGCCAACATGCGCTGGTTTGATTTGATCAAAAAGGGGAATTTCTGAGACTTGCAGCAAAGGGTTGTTCAAATCTAGAGTCGTCATGATGATGGTGCAGGCTGAGGGGTTGGATTGTTAGGCAGAGAGGATTCAAGTTGCGGCACATTCTGCCGCTTCCAAGGTGTTGACCAGGAGCATGGTGATGGTCATAGGGCCGACTCCGCCAGGAACCGGCGAGATAAAGCTGGCTACTTTTTCGACGCCTTCAAAGTCGACGTCACCACACAGTTTGCCTTGTTCATTTCGGTTCATGCCGACATCCAAAACAACGGCGCCGGGTTTGACCATGTCAGCTGTCAGAACATTGCGTACACCGACAGCAGCCACAATCAAATCGGCTTGCTGGGTCAAGCCTTTGAGGTTTTGAGAATGGCTGTGGCAAATGGTCACCGTGGCATTTTTTTGCAACAGCATCATGGCCATGGGCTTGCCCACAATGTTGCTTCTGCCAATGACCACGGCATGTTTGCCCTTGAGTTCAAACCCGATGCTTTCTAACATCTTCATGCACCCGTAAGGTGTGCAGGGCCAAAAACCTGGCATGCCTGTCATGAGTGCACCCGCACTGGAAATGTGAAAACCATCAACATCTTTGGCGGGCGAGATGGCCTCAATCACCTTTTGGGAATTGATGTGAGCAGGTAAGGGGAGTTGGACCAAGATGCCATGAATACGGCTGTCGTGATTGAGCTCTTCAATCCTGCCCAACAAAGCCGCCTCAGTCAGCGTTTGGGGATATTGTTCAAGCAGCGAGTGAAGGCCGCTGTCTTGGCAAGCCTTGACTTTGTTGCGAACATAAACTTGACTGGCGGGATTCTCGCCAACCAACACGACGGCCAAACCAGGTGTGATGCCTTTGGCTTTCAATGCAAGCGTTCTTTGAGTGACATCGGCACGCAATTTCTTGGAGAGTTCGATGCCGTCTATTTTTTGTGCAGTCATTGGGTGGAAGCTAGAAAGTGGTGTCTGTGAATGGAGAAGCCCGAGAGTTTGTGGCTCACGGGCGTTCTCAGATTGTCTGGGGCCAGAATTTAAAAAGTTTTGATTTCAAGCTTTAGAGGCGGTTTGCCCCAGTGCGATTTTTAACAAATCGGCCACAGTATTGGCATTCAGTTTTTCCATGATGTTGGCACGGTGAGCTTCGACCGTTTTGATGCTGATTCCCAAGTCGTCTGCAATTTGCTTGTTCAAACGGCCTGCCACAATTCTCTCCAAGACTTGGGCTTCTCGTCCGGTTAGTTTGGACAGCAATGCATCGCGTGTGACAGCATTTTGGTGATCCGAAAATGATTCGCGGGCGCTGTCTAGCATTCGTTCAACCAAGCTCAGAAGGTCATCTTCTTTGAATGGTTTTTGAATGAAGTCCATGGCCCCTTTTTTCATGGTGTTCACCGCCATGGGGACATCGCCATGGCCTGTGATGAAAACAATGGGCAAAGGCGAATGCTTTTCAACCAATTTGTCTTGAAGTTCAAGACCGGACATGCCGCCCATGCGAATATCGACAATCAAACAGGCGACTTCTCTGGGGTCATAACGACTGAGGAACGATTCAGCCGAGTCAAAACATCGCACTCTGTAATCTTTGCCTTCTAGCAACCATTGAAGAGAGTCTCTAACGGCCTCGTCGTCGTCCACAACGTAGACCGTCCCTTTTTTGGGTATCAAACTCATGCGAAATCCCCATTATTTAGATTTTTCAATGCTGGAAAGTGCTGCCAGCGGGTAACCAAAATGAAAAGCAACACCCGACAACCTGATCGGCATTGTAGATGTTCTCAGCCGTGATTCTGCCCTGATGTGATTCGACAATGGTTCGGCACAAGTTCAAGCCAATGCCCATGCCCTCTGCCTTGGTCGAGAAAAAGGCTTCGTAGAGTCTGTTCATGACCTCCGGTGGCAAACCTTTGCCCGAGTCAGTGACGGAAAAATGGATGGTATTTTGGTGGCCAATGATTTTGGGCACCACCCTGAGTTCAATTTGTCTTTGAGCTTGTGGACGCTCTGCAATGTCAATCGATTCAGCAGCATTTTTCATCAGATTGACCAAGACCTGTTCAATGAGGATGGGGTCGACGTGTATCTTGGGAAGTCTTGCTGCCAAATAATGCGATAAGCGAACATTGCGTCTGCGCAATTCAATTTCAGCCAACTCCAAGGCTTCATTGACCATGTCGGCAACATCGGATTCGCATCGGTTGGGCTCACTGCGCTTCACAAACGACCGAATCCTGTGAATAATTTGGCCAGCTCTTTGGGCTTGATGGGAGGTCTTTTCCAAAGCCCATATCAAGTCAGCTTCTTCCATCTGTTGAACCTTGATTCTTGACAACATGCCGTTGCAATAGTTGCTGATGGCCGTGAGGGGTTGGTTGAGCTCATGGGCCACACTGGATGCCATTTCACCCATGGTGATCAGCCTGCTGGCATTTTGCGCTCGCTCGGCTTGCAGGTCAGCAAGCTCTTCGGCCTGCCTTCGTGCTGAAATGTCAGTTGCAATGACGAGTTGCGCAAGTCGCCCATCAGTCCAGTAAATATAACGGGTTCGAATTTCTAGCCACTTGTCTAAGTGTTCTAAATAAATTTCAGCCCTCTCTGCAGGTGCTCTTGTCAGACTTTCAGTGGGCAAACCCGCCAAAGCGTCCACATCGTCCATTTCGACTTCGTCATTTTGGGCATCCATCATGCCCCCTTTTTCCACCAAGTTAAGGTGGCCCAAAGTGTCGGTGCCAAACCATTGCCGATAAAGTTTGTTTGCAAACAGCAATTCAGAACTGCCCAAGGGCGCAACGGAGACTGAGGCATCCAAAGCTTCCAAAACAATGGTGAACCTTTCGTAAGATGCGGCCAACTGTTCGCGAATCCGGTTGGGCTCTGTGATGTCGGTCATGGAGGTCATCCAGCCGGTTTGTTTGCCCAAGGCATCAATCAGAGGGGATACATAAAGCCGCGCATCGAAAATGCTACCATTTTTGCGTTTAACTCGAACTTGAAATCCACTCGACGTATTTTGCCCACTTAACTCTTCTTCTAGCCTTGCCATCAAGTGCTCTCGATCTGCTTCCGGCCAATATGGAAAGGGGGCCACAGCGCCGATCAATTCGCTGTCCAACCAACCGGTCATTTGACAGAATGCGAGATTGACATAAGTGATTCTGCCCTCCATGTCGAGGGCCCTCATGCCCGTCAAAATCGAGTTCTCCATGGCCCTTCGAAAATTAGTTTCAGCGACAAGTTCTTTTTGTGTTTGTTGTCTTTTGCGAGTGTGTCGCCAATTTCCAATCAGCATCCAAGCAGTGAGCAAACTCAATAGGCCAATGAGTCCAAACAAACCACTGCCTACAAAGTCTTGAGATGTTTTCCATGCTTGTGCTCTGAGGATCAGCCCATTACCAACGGGTGATACGGGCACTTCAAATTCGTTGCTTTGGGCATTGATGCCCGGGAAGTATCGCCACAAACTGAGTTTCTTTGGGATGGCTTGACCCGCAATGAGATTGCCATCACTGTCCAAAAGTGATACGGCATATTTAGCCAAAATTTCTGTCGGGACACCATAACGCAATAGATTTTCTGCGCTGTATTCGGCCATGATGACACCGTTGAAATGTCCCTGAGAATTGATGACGGGAGTGTGCAACTGCAAAACCATACTGCGTGTGTAGTTTTCTTGTCCCACACTGGGGTTTGACGCCGTCAGCACGCCATCATCTTCCTGTGAATAAACAGGTTGCATGAGATCGCGTGCAAGGCTGTAACTGTTTTCAGCCTCACCCCACTTTAAGACATCTCCCACACGCCATTTGAGTCCCCCCAACATACTAGAGGATGTGTGGCTTGAGATGATTTTGCGTTTGTCATCAATCCAAGCGACGGTGTGTAAATCTGGATTTTTGAGCACCATCGACTCAGCTCGTTTGGCAAACTCTTTGATTTCTACGTCGTTGTTTGAAACGTCCCTTGCCAAGCGCATGACTTGTTCTTGTCTTTCAAGAAGCCTTAAGCGCAATCTTTGTTGGCTGTATTCCACATCCCGTTTGACCGCTTCTTCTTCTCTGTCGTTTTCCTCGACCCTCAGATACCAAAACGACAAAACAATCGCACTGAAAAATAAAACAACAGCAGCAATGGGTGCCAAGCTTGCAAATCGATCTTGTTTGAATGGACTTTGCTTTTTCCACCAACGAAGCCATAAGGTCACTGGCTTTTTGGCCAATTGGGGTATGGTGTTGTTTGTCATCTTCATGGTTTAAGTTTAGGGGAAAGCTTTACTTCTAAATTTCTTATTATGAAATCAGTAGGCACCATTTGAAATTTATATGACTTTGTGCGAGAATCCAAAAAAAGTTAATGTGACAACAGATAACAGAGGAGACAAACATGTCAGCCGATCAGACCAACAAGGCCCCAACCGACATCGATTCGACCGAGACACGTGAGTGGATGGATGCGCTGTCTGCAGTGATTGAAAAAGAAGGTGGCGAGCGCGCTCATTTCTTGTTAGAACAACTGCTAGAACATGCCAGAGAAAACAGCATTGACATGCCTTTTTCTGCCACAACGGGTTACGTCAATACCATCGAGCCAGAAAACGAAGCGCATTGCCCTGGCAACATCGAAATTGAAGAACGTCTGCGCGCCTATATGCGCTGGAACGCCATGGCCATGGTGGTCAAGGCCAATCGTCACAACCCAGAAGATGGCGGCGATTTGGGGGGTCATATCGGCTCTTTTGCTTCATTGGCGCACATGTTTGGCGCAGGTTTTAACCATTTTTGGCACGCCGAAAGTGAAAACCATGGTGGTGACTGTCTGTACATCCAAGGTCACGTTTCGCCTGGTGTGTATGCCCGTGCTTACCTTGAGGGACGCTTGACAGAAGCACAGTTGCTCAATTTCCGTCAAGAAGTAGACGGTAACGGATTGTCGAGCTACCCCCATCCTAAATTAATGCCTGAGTTCTGGCAGTTTCCTACGGTATCGATGGGCTTAGGCCCCTTGATGGCCATCTACCAAGCGCGATTTTTAAAGTATCTGCACGCTCGCGGCATTGCCAACACCGAGAACCGCAAAGTGTGGGTGTTTTGTGGCGATGGTGAGATGGATGAAGTGGAATCACTGGGCGCCATTGGTTTGGCCGCTCGTGAAAACCTGGACAACTTGATTTTTGTGGTGAACTGCAACCTGCAACGTTTGGATGGCCCCGTGCGCGGCAACGGCAAAATTGTTCAAGAACTTGAAGGTGAGTTCCGCGGCTCAGGTTGGAACGTCATCAAGTTGTTGTGGGGCAGTGACTGGGACAGCCTGTTGGCTCGGGACAAAGAGGGTGCCTTGCGCAAACTCATGATGGAAACTTTGGACGGTGATTACCAAGCTTTCAAGGCCAATGACGGCGCCTATGTTCGCAAACATTTCTTTGGCCGTGATCCCCGCACCCTAGAGATGGTCTCGCACATGACGGATGACGATATTTGGGCTTTGCGCCGAGGTGGTCATGATCCTAAAAAGGTTTACGCGGCTTACCACCAAGCGGTGAATCACACGGGTCAGCCGACTGTGTTGCTCATCAAAACCGTGAAAGGTTTTGGCATGGGCAAATCAGGCGAAGGCAAGAACACAGTCCACCAAACTAAAAAACTGACTGACGAAGACATCAAAATTTTCAGAGATCGTTTCAACTTGCCTATTCCAGACAGCCAATTGTCTGACATTCCCTTTTACAAGCCAGCCGATGACACGCCAGAAATGCAGTACCTGCATGAGCGTCGTAAAGCCTTGGGTGGTTATTTGCCCCATCGACGTACCAAGGCCGATGAGAGCTTTACGGTGCCTGAATTGCAGACGTTCAAAGCGGTGTTGGAGCCGACGGCCGAAGGCCGCGAAATTTCAACCACACAAGCCTATGTTCGCTTCTTGACGCAACTGCTTCGCGATCAAGCTTTGGGCCCTCGCGTGGTGCCCATCTTGGTCGATGAGGCCCGTACATTCGGCATGGAAGGCCTGTTCCGCCAAGTCGGCATTTACAACCCAGCAGGTCAGCAATACACACCGGTCGACAAAGACCAAGTGATGTATTACAAAGAAGACAAAGCGGGTCAAATTTTGCAAGAGGGCATCAACGAAGCGGGCGGCATGTCCAGCTGGATTGCCGCGGCCACCAGCTACTCCACCAGCAACCGCATCATGGTGCCTTTCTATGTGTACTACTCCATGTTTGGATTTCAGCGCATTGGCGATTTGGCTTGGGCTGCTGGCGACATGCAGGCTCGGGGTTTCCTGTTGGGTGGCACCTCGGGTCGCACCACTTTGAACGGTGAAGGCTTGCAGCACGAAGATGGCCACAGCCATATTTTGGCAGGCACCATTCCCAACTGCATCAGCTACGACCCGACCTTTGCGCATGAGGTGGGTGTCATTCTTCACCATGGTTTGAAGCGCATGGTCGAGAAGCAAGAGAACGTGTATTACTACATCACTTTGCTGAACGAAAACTATGCCATGCCCGGTTTGACCGCTGGTACAGAAGAGCAAATCATCAAGGGCATGTACTTGTGCAAAGCCGGCGGCAAGAACAAAGTACGGGTTCAGTTGATGGGCTCTGGCACCATATTGCGAGAGTCATTGGCTGCACAAGCGTTGCTCGCCAAAGACTGGGGCATTGCCGCCGATGTTTGGAGCTGCCCAAGCTTCAACGAGTTGACGCGCGATGGCCAAGATGCAGAGCGCTTCAACATGCTTCACCCATTGGAGACACCCCGTGTGCCCTTTGTTGCGCAGCAATTGACCAAATACGACGGCCCCGTGATCGCCTCCACCGACTATATGAAAAACTACGCGGAACAAATACGCTCTTTCATCCCCAAGGGTCGCACTTTCAAAGTGTTGGGAACGGACGGTTTTGGTCGAAGCGATTTCCGCAGCAAATTGCGTGAGCACTTTGAAATCAACCGCCATTACATCGTTGTGGCTGCACTCAAAGCCTTGAGCGAGGAGGGTGCGGTGCCCGTTGCCAAAGTGGCGGAAGCTTTGAAGCAATACGGCATCAAGACCGACAAGGTCAATCCTTTGTACGCTTGATCAAAATCATTGGAGACACACATGGCATTGGTAGAAGTCAAAGTTCCAGACATCGGTGATTTCGATGAAGTCGCTGTCATTGAATTGATGGTCAAGGTGGGTGACACCATCAAGGCCGAGCAATCATTGATAACGGTTGAGTCGGACAAAGCATCGATGGAAATTCCATCCTCAACAGCGGGCGTCGTGAAGGAGTTGCGTGTCAAGCTGGGTGACATGGTCAAGCAAGGGTCAGTGGTTTTGGTGTTGGAAGCCAGCGGCGCAGATGCTGCTCAAACAGTGGCCCCGATGGTTTCCGGCTCGGCTCAAGCTTCTGCGGCACCAGCAGCCTCAGTGCCCATGGTGGTGGCATCGCCCGTCGCTGCGGCTGTCTCAACCGCCTCGTCAGCGACTGCCGTCAGCATTGGGGCGCCGGCCCACAACCCTGGGGCTCCAACAATTGGCTTGCCACATGCATCGCCTTCAGTTCGCAAATTTGCTCGCGAGTTGGGAGTGCCTTTGGAGGAAGTCAAAGGCAATGGCCCTAAAGGCCGTATCTCGCAAGACGACGTTCAAGCATTTACAAAAGCCGTGATGGCGGGCGCCACTCAAACCAAAGCACAAGCTGAAAAAGCACCTGCTGGTGGTGAAGGTGCTGCCTTGGGATTGATTCCTTGGCCCAAAATTGATTTCGCCAAATTCGGACCCATTGAGCGCAAAGAAATGGGTCGAATCAAAAAGATCAGTGGCGCCAACTTGTTGCGCAATGCCATCATGATTCCGGCCGTCACCAACCACGACGATGCCGACATCACTGACTTGGAAGCCTTTCGCGTGTCAACCAACAAGGAAAACGAAAAGTCTGGTGCAAAGGTCACCATGTTGGCCTTCTTGATCAAAGCGTGTGTGGCTGCGCTGAAAAAATACCCTGAGTTCAACAGCTCTTTGGATGGCGATGCCATTGTCTACAAAAACTATTGGCACATTGGCTTTGCAGCAGATACGCCCAACGGTTTGATGGTGCCTGTCATCAAAGATGCCGACAAGAAAGGCATCTTGCAAATCAGCCAGGAAATGGGTGAGTTGGCTAAAAAGGCACGTGAAGGCAAATTAAGTCCGACTGAAATGACGGGTGCAACTTTCACCATTTCCAGCTTAGGCGGGATTGGCGGCAAGTATTTCACGCCCATCATCAACGCACCGGAAGTGGCCATTTTGGGTGTTTGCAAAAGTACACAAGAACCTGTGTGGGATGGCAAGCAGTTTGTGCCACGCCTCATGTTGCCCTTGTCTCTGACTTGGGATCACCGCGTGATCGATGGTGCCGCAGCCGCTCGCTTCAATGCGTTCTTGGGTCAAATCCTTGGCGACTTTCGCCGTGTGTTGCTTTGAAAGGCTGAACCATGGCATTGATTGATATCCAAGTTCCGGACATTGGCGACTTTGACGAAGTGGCCGTCATTGAGTTGCTGGTCAAAGTGGGCGATGTGGTAAAGGTTGAACAAAGTTTGATCACCGTCGAGTCGGACAAGGCTTCCATGGAAATTCCTTGTTCTCAAGCGGGTGTGGTGAAAGAGCTGAAAGTCAAATTGGGTGACAAGGTCAAGCAAGGCTCCGTGGTACTGGTGTTGGATGGAGACGCTTTGCCCAACGCTGTCGATTCTGCTGTTGCCTCTGCGTCTCAAGCCATCGCTCCAGCTGCCAAAACAGTCGCAACGCCCTCAGTTGCTTCGGTGATTGCACCCCATGCAAATGCTTCTGCCTACACCGGTGCTGTCGACATTGAATGCGATTTAATGGTGTTGGGTGCGGGTCCTGGCGGTTATTCAGCTGCATTTAGAGCGGCTGATTTAGGTCTCAAAGTTGTGATCGTAGAGCGATATGCCACCTTGGGGGGTGTTTGCTTGAACGTGGGTTGCATTCCCTCAAAAGCTCTGTTGCACGTGGCTGCGGTCATGGACGAAGTCAGCCACATGGCCGATTTGGGCGTTGACTTTGGTGCCCCTAAGTTAGACATTGGAAAGTTGCGCACTCACAAAGAAAAAGTGATCGGAAAATTGACTGGCGGTTTAGCTGCCATGGCGAAGATGCGCAAAGTGACCACCGTTCGCGGGGTCGGTGAATTCATCAGCGCCAATCATGTGGTGGTCGAAGAAACTGCTGGCACAGGTCAAGAAAAAACAGGGGTGAAGAAAGTTATTTCATTCAAGAACTGCATCATTGCTGCCGGAAGCCAAGCTGTGCGCTTGCCTTTCATGCCCCAAGATCCTCGGGTGGTGGACAGTACCGGCGCTTTGGAATTGAAAGAAATACCCAAGCGAATGCTGATACTGGGCGGCGGCATCATCGGTTTAGAAATGGGCACCGTTTACAGCACGCTGGGTGCTCGCTTGGACGTGGTGGAGATGATGGATGGTTTGATGCAAGGTGCTGATCGCGACTTGGTCAAAGTCTGGCAGAAAATGAATGCTCATCGTTTTGACAACATCATGCTCAAAACCAAAACAGTGGGTGCCAAAGCCACCAAGGCTGGTATCGAGGTAACGTTTGAATCGGCTGAGGAGGGCGTGACCGCCCCCGCGCCGCAGGTATACGATTTGGTCTTGCAGGCTGTGGGTCGCACACCCAATGGCAAAAAGATAGCGGCCGAAAAAGCCGGTGTGAATGTCACGGATCGCGGTTTCATACCTGTCGACATCCAAATGCGTACCAACGTGCCTCATATTTTTGCCATTGGCGACATCGTGGGACAACCCATGTTGGCGCACAAAGCGGTGCACGAAGCCCATGTTGCGGCAGAAGTCATTGCGGGTGAAATTCAAGGCAACAAAGAGTTGGCCGCCAGTGCATTCAATGCTCGGGTGATTCCCAGTGTGGCATATACCGATCCCGAGGTGGCCTGGGTGGGGCTGACAGAAGATCAAGCCAAGGCACAAGGCATCAAAGTCAAGAAGGGCCTGTTCCCTTGGACGGCTTCTGGTCGTGCCATTGCCAACGGCCGCGATGAAGGTGTGACCAAGTTGTTGTTTGATGATTCACCCGAAGCGCATGGTCATGGCAAGATTTTGGGCGGCGGCATGGTGGGCACGCATGCAGGCGACATGATTGGTGAAGTGGCTTTGGCCATTGAGATGGGTGCAGATGCCATCGACATTGGCAAGACCATTCACCCACACCCCACGCTGGGTGAGAGCATCGGCATGGCCGCTGAAGTGGCGCATGGCAGTTGCACAGACTTGCCACCTTCCAAGAAATAAGCCTTCTCAGAATGAGGTTTGAAAACCGCCCTCGGGCGGTTTTTTTGGGTTCAAAATGTTTGCGTTGTTTTAGTTCTTCACTGGGTCAGCCGAAAGCTTTTCGGGCTCAACGCGTCTGGCCCCATTGAATCGCTTTTGCCAATAGGCTTCACGCATGTCATCAATGCGAACATCTTTACCTGGCCTGGGGGCGTGTATGAATTTGCCATCACCCACATAAATGCCCACGTGGCTGAAGGTACGCTTCATGGTGTTGAAGAACACGAGGTCGCCAGGTTTGAGATCGCTTCGATTGATTTCTTCGGTAACTTTGGCTTGCTCCTCGGCTCTGCGTGGCAGAACCAAGCCCACAGATTTTTCAAACATGTGCCGCACAAAGCCACTGCAATCAAACCCCTTTTCTTCTGATGTACCACCTCGTTTGTAGGGCACGCCTAGCAAGCCCATGGCTTGAATCACGAGCTCGGATGCTTTGACGCCGAAAGTGTTGCGAGCTGACTGAAGAGGCCCACTGAAAGTGCTGCCAATTTGCTGCGTCATTTGATCGCTGACTTGCGATACCAAACCCCGTTCCTTGATCATGCGCTCTAGGTCGTCTTCACCCGGCGCTGCCCAAACAGCTGTTGTGATTAGGAAGAGTCCACATAGAATCAGGCGCATAGTGCCCGAGTTTAATGCTTTCCCTTGTTGGTGGGACTCAAGCTGGGTGCTCTCAGCCATTCAACTTAAATTTTCTGACTCAAAGGTTCCACAATGCTATTAGAAGTTGAAACCTCCCAATTGGTTTTGGTCGATTACCAACAAAAGTTGTTACCCGCCATGAAGGATGGGCAATCCGTATGGCGCAGGGCAGAAGTTTTGGCCAAAACGGCCCATTTGCTTCAAGTTCCAGTTTGGGCCACCGAACAGAATCCTTCGGGTTTGGGGCAAACAAGCCCCGAAATTAGGCAGCATTGCAAGCGTGTTCTTGCCAAAATGGCCTTCAGTGCAGTTGAAGAAGGCTTGGGCGAGTGGCTCAGCCCAACTTCACCTGTTGTGCCAAAGGGCAATGCCAGAAGTTTGCCTCGGCACTTGCAAAAACCCCCTGAGCCTGAAGTCGGACCCTCAGTGGTGATTGCTGGTTGCGAGGCCCATGTCTGTTTATTGCAAACAGCCTTAGACCTGCTGGAAGACGAATTCGACGTTTGGGTGGTCACAGATGCCTGTGCATCGCGGTCAGACCGTGACCGAGATGCAGCCTTTGACCGCTTGGCCGGCGCCGGCGCAGAGTTGTTGACCACAGAAATGGTCATATTTGAATGGCTTCGAACTTCAGAAAATCCCGATTTCAAGCAGGTTCAAGATTGGGTGAAGGCCTTGACTTAAGTCTTCTTTGCTTTGCATCAGCATCATTTTCAGTTTGTCAAAGTCAGTTTGCAGCAAGTCCCTCATGAATAATTATGAATTCAAAACGCGGCAATCCAGCGGCTTTAGGAGACACAATGGTTCAATATGCAGATTTTTACAAGCGCTCCATCCAGGATCGTGATGCGTTCTGGGCAGAGCAAGCCCAGCATATTGAATGGCACAAGGCGCCAGCAGAAATTTGCGACTCTACAAATCCGCCCTTTGCCAAATGGTTCAAAGGCGGGGAAACCAACCTGTGCCACAACGCCATTGACCGCCATTTAAAAGAACGTGGCAACCAAACCGCCCTGATTTTCATCTCCACCGAGACGGACCAGGAGGTCACATACACCTACACAGAATTGCATGTCGAAGTTCAGCGCATGGCCGCATCATTGTTGTCATTGGGTGTGAAAAAAGGCGATCGGGTGCTGATTTACATGCCCATGATTGCAGAGGCTTCTTTTGCCATGTTGGCCTGTGCGCGCATTGGCGCCATTCATTCTGTGGTGTTTGGTGGATTTGCTGCTGGGTCCTTGGCTTCGCGCATTGAAGACGCATCACCTAAGGTGATCGTCAGTGCAGATGCGGGCTCTCGAGGCGGCAAGGTGGTGGCATACAAACCATTGTTAGACGAAGCCATCCGTTTGTCTGCACACAAACCGGATTCTGTCATCTTGGTAGACCGAGGACTTTCCAAAATGGACATGGCAGAGGGACGTGATGTTCGCTGGTCTGACTTGCGCCAAATTCACCTCAACGATGTCGTGCCTTGCGAGTGGGTAGATGCAACTCATCCAAGCTATACGCTGTACACCTCGGGCACCACTGGCAAGCCCAAAGGCGTTCAGCGAGATACCGGCGGTTATGCCGTTGCTTTGGCTGCCAGCATCCCTCATATTTTTTGTGGCAAGCCTGGTGAAACATTTTTCTGTACCAGCGACATCGGTTGGGTGGTGGGACACAGTTACATCATCTATGGCCCACTGATTGGTGGCATGGCCACTATTTTGTACGAGGGTTTGCCCACTCGCCCCGACGGCGGTATTTGGTGGAGCTTGGTAGAGAAATACAAAGTGACCGTCATGTTCAGCGCACCCACAGCCATTCGGGTCTTGAAGAAGCAAGACCCAGCCTTGCTCAGCAAATACGATTTGTCTAGCTTAAAAGCCTTGTTTTTGGCTGGCGAGCCTTTGGACGAACCGACAGCCAAGTGGATTTCTGAAGGGCTGGGAAAACCCATCATCGACAACTACTGGCAAACCGAAACTGGCTGGCCTATCTTGACGGTTTGCAATGGAATTGAAAAAACACTCAGCAAGTTTGGTTCACCCGGAAAAGCGGTCTACGGGTACAACGTCAAGCTATTGGATGATCAAACGGGCGAGGAGTTGACTCAGCCCAACCGAAAAGGGGTGGTGGCCATTGAGGGCCCATTACCGCCTGGATGCCTGCAAACCATTTGGGGTGATGACGATCGCTTTGTCAAAACTTACTGGACCACGGTGCCTGGCAAGATGGTTTATTCCACTTTCGATTGGGGCATCAAAGATGAAGACGGTTACTTTTTCATCTTGGGACGCACCGATGATGTGATCAATGTGGCGGGACACCGTTTAGGCACGCGCGAAATTGAAGAAAGTATTGCCGGTCACGCAGCGGTGGCCGAAGTGGCTGTCGTGGGAGTGGCCGACAACCTGAAAGGCCAAGTGGCCATGGCCTTTGTTGTTCTCAAGGACGGCGCCTTGTTGGATGAAGCACCGACTTTGTTAAGACTAGAGGGCGAAATCATGAAAGTGGTGGACACCTCATTGGGCGCTGTAGCCCGTCCTGCAAGGGTCCGATTTGTTTCCGTTTTGCCTAAAACTCGCAGCGGCAAATTACTGCGCCGAGCCATACAAGCTGTTTGCGAAGGACGTGATCCTGGCGACTTAACGACCATGGACGATCCTGCGGCCTTGCTGCAAATTTCAAATTTGGTCAAATAAAAAAGCCCGTCTGACACAAATCAATGTGATAATTCCGTGGTTACTTAGGCCCTTCCCCATGCCACAGTCGCATCCGCCAATCGGTTCAGCCGTGTCGCGGAAGGTAAATCAACCAACTAATGTTCCCTGAAGGGGAGCGAAGGTCAGCGAATTATGAGTGAGACAAAATCCGTCTACACCGCCTACCAAGGCAACACCTATCTCTTCGGCGGTAATGCGCCTTATGTTGAGGAAATGTACGAGAACTACCTGAACAATCCAGGCAGCGTTCCCGACAGTTGGCGCGAATACTTCGATGCCTTGCAGCATGTACCAGCCTCAGATGGCTCCTCAGCCAAAGACGTTCCACACTTGCCCGTCATCAATGCTTTTGCCGAACGCGCCAAACAAGGCGGCACCAGAGTGGTCATGGCCAGCGCAGATGCTGAAATGGGACGCAAACGCACGGCAGCACAACAACTCATTGCGGCTTATCGCAATGTCGGTCAGCGTTGGGCCGACCTCGACCCCTTGAAGCGCACCGAGCGCCCCAATATTCCTGACCTCGATCCATCTTTTTACGGTTTCACCGATGCCGATCAAGAAACTGTTTTCGATACCAGCAACACGTTCTTTGGCAAAAAATCGATGCCTTTGCGTGAACTGCTCAACGCTTTGCGTGAAACCTACTGCGGCACCTTAGGCGCAGAATTCATGTACACCACCGATCAAACTGAAAAGCGTTGGTGGCAAGAAAAGCTAGAAAGCATTCGCAGCAAACCAAATTTCAATGCCAATCAAAAGAAACACATCCTTGAACGGCTTACAGCGGCAGAAGGCTTAGAGCGTTTTCTCCATACCAAATATGTAGGCCAAAAACGTTTCTCTCTGGAGGGCGGCGAAACCTTCATTGCCGCCATGGACGAACTGATTCAGGCTGCTGGCGAAAAAGGCGTGCAAGAAATTGTGATTGGCATGGCGCACCGCGGCCGACTCAATGTGTTGGTCAACACCATGGGCAAGTTGCCTAAAGATTTGTTCGCAGAATTTGATCACACAGCCCCCGAAGATCTGCCAGCCGGTGACGTCAAGTACCACCAAGGTTTCAGCTCTGACATCAGCACTCGTGGTGGCCCTGTTCACTTGTCTTTGGCATTCAACCCCTCACACCTTGAAATTGTGAACCCAGTGGTGGAAGGTTCTGTCCGTGCTCGGATGGACCGTCGTGCCGATCCTTTGGGCAAACAAGTTTTGCCCGTGCTGGTACACGGTGACGCTGCCTTTGCAGGGCAAGGCGTGAATCAAGAAACTTTGGCATTGGCGCAAACGCGTGGCTACTCCACTGGCGGCACGGTGCACATCATCATCAACAACCAAATTGGTTTCACGACGTCCGACCCGCGTGACATGGGCTCTACGGTGTATTGCACCGACATCGTCAAGATGGTGGAAGCCCCTGTCTTGCACGTCAATGCGGACGATCCAGAAACGGTGGTGCTGGCCACTCAAATTGCCCTTGAGTACCGCATGACTTTCAACAAGGACGTGGTCCTTGACATCATTTGCTTCCGCAAATTGGGCCACAACGAGCAAGACACGCCTAGCCTTACGCAGCCCTTGATGTACAAAAAAATTGGGGCTCACCCTGGCACCCGTCGTTTGTATGCAGACCGTTTGTCTGCACAAGGTTTGGGCCCGACATTGGGCGATGACATGGTCAAGGCTTGCCGAGCCGCTTTAGATGCTGGCAAGCACACTGACGACATTGTCTTGACCAATTTCAAAACCCAGTTCTCTGTGGACTGGGCACCTTTCCTCAACCAAAAGTGGACCGATGCCGGCAGCACGGCCTTGCCATTGGCTGAGTGGAAGCGCATCTCAGAAAAGATCACCACGCTGCCTGCCAATGTGACCCCTCACCAGTTAGTGAAAAACGTATATGACAACCGCGCCGCCATGGGCAGAGGCGAAATCCCTGTCGATTGGGGCATGGGTGAGCACATGGCCTTCGCATCTTTGGTGGCCAGTGGCTATCCCGTGCGTTTGTCGGGGGAAGACTGTGGACGTGGCACCTTCACGCACCGCCATGCTGTGATTCACGACCAGAACCGCGAAAAATGGGACATCGGTACTTATGTGCCTTTGCAAAATGTGACTGACAAGCAAGCACCTTTTGTCGTGATCGATTCGATCTTGTCCGAAGAAGCTGTCCTTGGTTTTGAATATGGTTACGCTTCAAACGACCCCAACACTTTGGTGATTTGGGAAGCGCAATTCGGCGATTTCGCCAATGGCGCCCAAGTGGTCATTGACCAATTCATTGCCTCAGGCGAAGTGAAGTGGGGCCGTGTCAATGGTCTGACCCTCATGTTGCCCCATGGCTATGAGGGACAAGGCCCAGAGCACAGCTCAGCCCGTTTGGAGCGCTTCATGCAGTTGGCAGCCGACACCAACATGCAAATTGTTCAGCCCACCACGGCCAGCCAAATCTTCCACGTGTTGCGCCGTCAAATGGTTCGCAATTTGCGCAAGCCCTTGATCATCTTCACACCGAAGTCTTTGCTGCGCAACAAAGATGCCACATCGCCGTTGTCAGAGTTCACCAAGGGTGGCTTCCAAACCGTCATTCCGGAAAACAAAGCACTCAAGGCTGACAAAGTCAAACGTGTATTGGTTTGCTCGGGCAAGGTTTACTACGACTTGGTTAAGAAGCGCGAAGAGTTGGGCGCTGATGACACCGCCATATTGCGTGCAGAGCAGTTGTACCCTTTCCCACACAAAGCATTTGCGAGCGAATTGAAAAAGTATCCTAACGCCACCGAATTGGTTTGGACGCAAGACGAGCCACAAAACCAAGGCGCTTGGTTCTTTGTGCAGCATTACATCCACGAGAACATGACAGAAGGCCAGCGTCTTGGCTATTCCGGCCGCGCGGCCTCTGCTTCCCCTGCCGTGGGTTATTCACACCTTCACCAAGAGCAACAAAAGGCCTTGGTCGATGGCGCATTCGGCAAGATCAAAGGCTTTGTGTTGTCCAAGTAATGGCCATCACAGACAAACATTGACACTCATTAGAAAGAATTGAAATGGCTATCGTAGAAGTTAAAGTTCCTCAACTGTCTGAGTCTGTGGCAGAGGCCACCATGTTGCAATGGAAAAAGAAGGTGGGCGACAGTGTTGCCGCCGATGAAATCTTGATTGAAATTGAAACCGACAAGGTGGTTTTGGAAGTGCCTGCACCTTCTGCTGGCGTTTTGTCTGAGATCTTGGTTGCTGACGGTGGCACCGTCATGGCAGAGCAACTCATAGCTCGCATTGACTCAGATGGCAAAGTGGCCGCTGCTGGGCCGGCTGCCGCAGCAACACCAATCCCCGTCGCCAGTTCGCATGCTGCGCCCCTCACAGTACAAGGCAGCAGCATGGCAGGTGTGGCCATGCCAGCCGCTGCCAAGTTGATGGCTGATAACAACTTGGCCACTGGTTCAGTGGCAGGTTCTGGCAAAGACGGCCGCGTGACCAAAGGTGACGTGTTGTCTGCTGTCGCTGGTGGTGCGAAGGTAACTGCGCAAGTTGCTATTCCGACTGGCGTGCCTACAACGTCTTTGCCACAAGTGGCTGCACCTTCAGTGAACTTGGGTGATCGCCCCGAACAACGCGTGCCCATGACACGATTGCGCGCTCGTGTGGCCGAGCGTTTGTTGCAATCGCAATCCACCAACGCCATCCTCACCACCTTCAACGAAATTAACATGGCGCCTGTCATGGACATGCGCAAGCGTTTCCAAGAAAAGTTCGAAAAAGAACACGGCATCAAGTTGGGTTTTATGAGTTTCTTCGTCAAAGCAGCCGTGCATGCCTTGAAGAAATACCCCGTTCTGAATGCCTCAGTTGACGGCAACGACATCGTCTACCACGGTTACTTTGACATCGGTATTGCGGTGGGTTCACCCCGCGGTTTGGTGGTGCCTATTTTGCGCAATGCCGATCAAATGAGCTTTGCCGACATCGAGAAGAAAATCGCTGAGTTTGGCGCCAAAGCCAAAGACGGTAAGTTGGGCATTGAAGACATGACCGGCGGTACGTTCTCTATCTCCAATGGCGGCACCTTTGGCTCCATGATGTCCACCCCTATCATCAACCCACCCCAATCTGCCATTTTGGGCGTGCACGCTACCAAAGATCGCGCCATGGTTGAAAACGGTCAAGTGGTGGTTCGACCCATGAACTATTTCGCCATGTCTTACGACCACCGCATCATTGACGGCCGAGAAGCTGTCTTGGGCTTGGTGGCCATGAAAGAAGCCCTGGAAGATCCATCACGCTTGTTGTTTGACATCTAAGCATTCATTAGGAAACAGCATGAGCAATCAATTTGATGTGGTCGTTATTGGTGGCGGACCCGGTGGCTACATCGCAGCCATTCGCGCAGCCCAATTGGGTTTTCAAGTCGCCTGCGTTGACGAATGGAAAAATGCAAATGGTGGCCCAGCCTTGGGCGGCACTTGTACCAACGTAGGATGCATTCCCTCTAAAGCCTTGTTGCAATCTTCTGAGCACTTCGATCAAGCCAATCACCACTTTGCCGATCACGGCATTGAGATGAAGGGCGTGAGCATGGACGTGGCCAAGATGATTGCCCGCAAGGACAACGTTGTGAAGCAAAACAACGATGGTATTTTGTACTTGTTCAAAAAGAACAAGGTCACTTTTTTTCACGGTCGTGCTGCATTCAGCAAAGCGGTTGAAGGTGCTTATGAAGTCACCGTCACAGGGACAGTCAATGAAACATTGCTGGGAAAAAACATCATTGTGGCCACAGGGTCCAATGCCCGTGCATTGCCCGGTACGCCTTTTGACGAAGTCAATGTGTTGTCCAACGACGGCGCATTGAATGTGGGTGCTGTGCCTAAAAAGCTGGTGCTCATTGGCTCTGGTGTGATCGGCTTGGAAATGGGTTCTGTCTGGCGCCGTCTAGGTTCCGAAGTCACCATCCTCGAAGGTTTGCCAACTTTTTTAGGTGCGGTTGATGAACAGATTGCCAAGGAAGCAAAGAAGGCTTTTGACAAGCAAGGTTTGAAAATTGAGCTGGGCGTCAAAGTCGGTGAAATTCAGAACGGCAAAAAAGGCGTCAAAGTGGCTTACACCAATGCCAAGGGCGAAGCCCAAAGCATTGATGCCGACAAATTGATTGTGTCCATTGGCCGTGTGCCTAACACCATTGGTTTGAATGCAGAAGCAGTGGGTCTTCATTTGGACGAGCGCGGAGCCATTGTGGTCGATGCAGATTGCAAAACCAACCTGCCAGGCGTATGGGCTGTGGGCGATGTGGTGCGTGGTCCCATGTTGGCACACAAAGCGGAAGAAGAGGGCGTTGCTGTGGCTGAGCGCATTGCCGGTCAGCATGGTCATGTGAATTTCAACACAGTGCCTTGGGTGATTTACACCAGCCCCGAGATTGCTTGGGTGGGCCGCACTGAGCAGCAACTGAAGGCTGATGGTGTGGCATACAAAGCCGGCACCTTTCCCTTTCTTGCCAATGGCCGAGCCCGTGCCTTGGGTGACACCACCGGCATGGTGAAGTTCTTGGCGGATGCCACCACTGACGAAATCTTGGGCGTTCACATTGTGGGCCCTATCGCCAGTGAATTGATCGCAGAAGCCGTGGTGGCCATGGAATTCCGTGCCAGCGCGGAAGACATCGCGCGCATTTGCCATGCACACCCATCGCTCAGTGAAGCGACCAAAGAAGCTGCTTTGGCAGTTGACAAACGAACCTTGAACTTCTAATTTTCAAGTCTCGTTAAAATGCGAAGCCCGGGCCAGTCCCGGGTTTCTTGATTCAAAGTACCTCACAAATTAGTCAACCTCTCATGTCAGTTCGAACAGCGTATGACCAAGAACTTCTGAAGAGAGGCTATCAATCGGATCCTGCACAAATCAAAGCCATTGAAGCTTTAGAAAGGTGTGCCATTGAATGGGCTGCCTACCAAGAAAGCATCAAAAGCCCTTTGCGGTTTTTAAAGAAAAAACCTCAACTGCCCAGAGGCGTCTACATGTTTGGTGGTGTTGGGCGAGGCAAGAGCTTTTTGATGGACTGTTTTTTCAATGCCGTCCCTGTTGTCCACAAAACGCGCTTGCATTTTCATGAGTTCATGCGTGAAGTGCATCGAGAAATGGCGCTCATGCAGGGCACCGTGAACCCACTCGACGCGTTAGGCCGTCGAATGGCCAAACGTTTTCAACTCATTTGCTTCGATGAATTTCATGTGGCCGACATTACAGACGCCATGATTCTTCATCGATTGTTGGTGTCCTTGTTTGCAAACGGTGTGAGCTTTGTCACCACCTCCAATTTCAAACCAGACAATTTGTATCCTGATGGTTTGCATCGCGACCGATTGTTACCCGCCATTGCATTGCTGAATGAACGCATGGAAGTACTGAATGTGGACAATGGCACAGATTACCGCAGACGAACGCTGGAAATGGTGAAGTTGTATCACTGCCCTTTGGGCGCAGAAGCCGACGCCGCCATGACGGATGCCTTTAATCAGTTGGTGAGTGGTCTTGATGAAGACCCTGTGCTTCACATTGAAGCTCGAGAAATTATTTCGCGACGACGTGCGGGGGGGGTGGTTTGGTTTGATTTCCGTGCTTTGTGTGGCGGCCCTCGATCACAAAATGACTATTTGGAGATTGCCACGCAATTCCACACAGTTTTGTTGAGCAATGTGCCCTTGATGCCCCCCAGATTGGCATCAGAAGCAAGGCGTTTTACCTGGCTCATCGATGTTCTGTACGATCGCCGTGTTAAATTGATTCTTTCTGCCGAAGTGTCGCCTGAGGCGCTTTACACCCAAGGCCCATTGGCTCATGAATTTCCCAGAACCGTTTCAAGGCTTCATGAAATGCAATCTGCAGAATACTTGCAACTAGAACACCGCACAGTTGATATCCAAATCACATGAGTCTCTCTAAAAAGTCAAGCTCTGGTTGGATGGCCGTCTATTTTTTGCTAGCCTCGGTTGGTGCTTTTTCTCAGGTTGGCACTGCCGATTCAAGCGCTCATTCTGTTTCTATTTCTGAGCAATTAAACGCAATTAACAATGACAAAAAACAGGTTCTTGAAAACTTTGATGAAAGATCAAAGGCCTGTTGGAAAATTTTTGCTGTGAATGATTGCTTGGCAAAAGCACGTCAATTGAAATACCAACAGTTGGCACCTTTAGACCAGAGAGAATATGAACTCAACGCTCAACAACGAGCGTTGAAAGAGATTGAGCGACGCAAACGTTTGGCCGACAAAGAGCCGCATCAAAACTGAAGAAGGCCGCACTTGAGTCAATTTTCAGAAGCCGTTCAGTCTGTCTTTGCAGAAGAGGGCGTATTGGCTCAAGCCTCTGCGCATTTCAAGCCCCGAGATGGCCAAACACACATGGCCACAGCCATTGCCGAAACTTTGGAAGATGGCGGCGAGTTGGTGGTCGAGGCGGGCACGGGTGTAGGCAAAACCTATGCCTATCTTGTTCCCGTCTTACTGAGCGGAAAGCGTGCGTTAATTTCCACAGCCACCAAGGCCTTACAAGATCAATTGTTTTCAAGAGACATTCCCAAACTTGTTCAAGTCTTAAAGTTGCCCATTCGAGTCGCTTTGTTGAAGGGCCGTGGAAGTTATTTGTGCACTTACCGTTTGGCACAAGCCAGACAAAGTCATGATGCAGCCTTGAGAGTTCATGCGCATGCGCTGGGAAAAATTGAAACTTGGGCCCAGTCCACACGAACGGGAGACCTCTCTGAGCTTTCCGGTCTTGATGATCGATCTCCTGTCATCCCATGGGTCACTTCCAATCGCGACAATTGCTTGGGCTCGCCTTGTCCGCAATTCAAATCATGCCATGTCAACTTGGCCCGAAAAGAAGCCATGTCGGCTGATGTGGTTGTCATCAACCACCATCTCTTCTTTGCCGATTTGAATGTCCGAGAAACTGGCATGGCCGAGTTGTTGCCTTCTGTTCAGACGGTGGTATTTGATGAAGCGCATCAACTGAATGAAATTGGCATTCATTTTTTAGGTCGTCACTTGAGCACCAGTCAGCTGCTTGAATTGTGCCGCGATATTTTAGGAGCCGGTGTGCAATTGGCGCGAGGCTTGGTTGACTGGACCCTTATTTGCAATGTCTTGGACAAATCAGTCCGTGACTTGCGTCTCACGGCTCAGCACGTCCGCAATGGTTCGCGCTTAAGGTGGTTAGACCCCATTCCAGACCACATCGAAACGTCAGAATGGCTGACGGTCATGGCGCAACTCCAAGTGTCTTTGCAAGCCGCCCTGGCTGCCTTGGAATTGGTCAGTGAGATGTCGCCAGACTTCCCTCGTTTGTATGAACGGGTGGCAATGCAACTTGAATCTTTGGCGCATTTTCAAGAACCTGCAACAACAGGCAGTGTTCGATGGGTGGAAATCGGTACACAAATGAGGATGGTGGAATCGCCGTTGGACATCTCTCAAGCGGTGCACACGCACATGCTTCAACGGCCAGCGTTAGGCGCCTTAGAAGCACAATCTCAAAGCTTCGACACATCACAGCCTTCCAAAACCGCGCCCATGACCGATCCCAGAACCTTGCAAGCAACTTTGCAAAAATCTTGGATTTTTACATCTGCCACTTTGGGTGAAGACGATCTCATGGAATGGTTCACTGAGCCCTGCGGTCTGAAACATTCTCGCAAGCTGAAAGTTGCCAGCCCCTTTGACTATGCCAACAAGGCGGTGATCTATGTGCCAAAGGACATGCCCAAACCCAGTGAACCTTCGCACCCCCGCACTGTGGCAGATTGGGTAGAGCGCCATGCGCGTCAACTGGGCGGAAGAACCTTGGTACTCACCACCACCCTGAATGCTACGCGAAGCATTGGTGAAAGCCTCACAGCTGCCTTGGCGCAAACTGGCGAGCTCGAAGTCCTGGTTCAGGGTCAGGGCCCAAAACGTCGCTTGATGGAGCGGTTCAGAGAAGGAAGCAATGGCGGCGGTTTGGGCTGTGTGTTGGTGGCTTCGGCGTCTTTCTGGGAGGGCTTTGATGTGCCTGGCGATGCTTTGCAACTGGTCGTGATCGACAAGTTGCCTTTTCCACCCCCCAATGATCCATTGGTAGAAGCCAGGTCACTCAGATTGACCAGCTTGGGCAAGAGCTCATTTGCGGATTACAGCTTGCCAGAAGCTGCAATCGCGCTGAAGCAGGGTGCAGGTCGCCTCATCAGAAGCGAGACAGACAGAGGTTTGTTGGTCGTCTGCGACCCCCGCTTAAGCAGCATGTCATATGGAAAAAGGCTCATGGCCTGTTTGCCGCCTATGCGCCAGATCAGTGATGCAACTGCATTTGAAGCAGCCCTCGCTCAACTTACCAAAACTTCCACCAAGGAGTAGGTTTTGTTGTTTGAGAAGGCGGAAGTGTTGGGAAGTTTTTTTCCAACACGCGCGATGAGTCGGCTTGTAATTCTGTGAGTCCCATGGCGCCATAGGACTTGACCAGAATCTCTAAAGCTTCTTTGGAGGCGGGTACGCCAGGATAATCCGTGATGGCCAATTGGGCGCGATTGACAGCTGCAACATAGGCGCCTTTGCTGAAATAGTAGCGCGCGACGTGAACTTCATAGGAAGCCAATGAGTTAACAATATAGGCCATCCGCAAACGCGCATCGGGGCTGTATTTGGAATCGGGAAAGCGATTCACCAGCTCTTTGAACGCTTCAAATGAATCCTTGGCTGCTTTTTGGTCGCGCTCTGACAAGTCTTGTTGCGTCAGGAACGAAAACAATCCCAAATTGTCGTTGAAGTTGACCAAGCCTTTGAGGTAAAGGGCGTAATCAATGACGGGGCTAGCAGGATGCAATTTTAAAAATCGGTCCAAGGTGGCAATGGCCTGAACTTTTTCAGCAGCCTTGAATTGAGCATAGGCACGTTCAATTTGGGCTTGCTGTGCCAATGGCGTGCCAGCCGCACGGCCCTCTAATTTGTCAAACAACATGGCCGCTCTTTCCCAAGCGCCGGCACTGGCTTCATCTTTGGCTTCTTTGTAAATTTTATCAGGCGTCCAAGCCGCAGTGGGGTCGTTGGGTGTGCTTGAGCAAGCACCCAGTAATGAGGCGGCAATGCCTGCAAATGTGAGTGCAAGCAACGATAATCTGATGTTGAACATCTGGCAACCTTGGAAATTAAGCAAATTGATTATATCGAGCCCCTTAGACTCAGACGGAACCGATGACATATCGGAAGAAATTGCATTTGACTCTCACGGATCTTCTTCGCTGGTTGAGGTTCGCCAATTGCAGGTCGGTCATGGGTTACACGGGCAACGGCTGGATCGCATGTTGGTTGCCATGGTGCCTGAGTTCTCTCGAAGTTATTTGCAGCAATTGCTCGAAGATGGCGCCGTGACACGAAGTGGGCTTGACCACATCAAGTCGTCTATGAAAGTGAAAGCGGGTGAAACTTGGACCATCGAACTGCGAGCGACGCCTCAGTCTCAAGCCTTTAAGCCTGAAGCGATGCACATCAAGATCGTCTATGAAGACGCTTGTTTGCGGATCATCGACAAGCCGGCCGGCTTGGTGGTTCATCCCGCGCCTGGCAATTGGTCTGGCACCTTGATGAATGGTCTTCTGGGTTTGGACAACGCTTTGATGGCCTTGCCCAGAGCGGGCATTGTCCATCGGCTTGACAAAGACACCAGTGGCTTGATGGTTGTGGCCCGCACACGTCAGTGCATGGATGCCTTGGTTCACCAAATTGCCGCTCGGGAAGTAAAGCGCCAATACTTGGCGATCACCGATCAAGTTTGGACAGGCAAAACGCAAAAGTCATTGGACTTGCCCATCGGCCGCGACCCTTCCAATCGGTTGCGCATGGCCGTGGTTGATTTGTCTAAAAATTCTGGCAAATTGGCCTTGACCCATTTTCGGGTGTTGGATCAAAATGCCCACGGCACCCTGGTGCGTTGTATTTTGGAAACGGGCCGAACACACCAAATCCGGGTTCACATGGCGTCGCTGGGTTTGCCTTTGGTTGGCGATCATCTATATGGGGGGCAGCGGCCCAGTGAACAAATGCCCAGACAGGCTTTGCATGCAGAAAGCTTGTCATTTGTTCACCCCACCACGGGTCTGACCCTGAACTTTAGGTCTGAAATGCCCATGGATTTTCGCAATTTGCTTGATTCATGGGCACTCAGTTACAATGCAAACACCTGAAAATACAGGGATTTGGATTCTTCAAAGCCTGATTCAGTGCCATTGACAGTTTCGCATCCACGGGTTTCTACCCCGGGTTGACATCATCAACCCACATTTGCTTGACTGGTTCGCGCCAAGGCGCCTTTATCCCGGAAGATCGACATCATGAATACGGCGCAAGCCAAGCGTGTTCTCGAAACAGCATTGCTCTGTTCTACACAACCTGTCACTGTGCGTGACATGCGTTCCTTGTTTGATGACGCCTTGGGTGCCGACACCCTGAAAGAATTGTTGGAATCTCTTCAATTGGAGTGGGCGGAGCGTGGGCTTGAGCTGGTGTGTGTCGCCAGCGGTTGGCGATTTCAAAGTCGCCCCGAATTGCGCGCTTACCTTGACAAGCTCAACCCCGAAAAACCGCCCAAATACACACGCGCCGTGATGGAAACCTTGGCCATCATTGCCTACCGCCAGCCCGTGACACGCGGTGACATGGAAGACATTCGTGGCGTGACCATCAATTCACAAATCCTGAAGCAACTCGAAGACCGTGGGTGGGTGGAAGTGATCGGCCATCGTGAATCAGTGGGCCGTCCGGGCTTGTATGCCACCACCCGCCAATTTTTGGATGACCTGGGATTGTCCTCATTGGACCAATTGCCCCTCTTGCCCTCTTTGGAAGGGCAAGCTGCGGCCTTGGTCAAGCTTAATTCGCCTGAAGATGACAGCTTGCAAGCCAATTTATCCCTAGACCCCGAGCTCGACAGCCTTCAAACCTCGCTTGTGCCCCTTGATTTTGAGGCGACAACACAGGCAGAAACAAATCAAGATGAACCCCTCTGAGACAACACCCCTTCAAAAAGAGGAATCCCGAACGGCGCATGGTCCTGAAAATCATCAGGACTTAGAGGACGCCTTCAGGCCGATCGCCATTGAGGATGTTGTTTCTGGACATTTTGATCAATCTGCTAAGGGCGTCATCTCACCCTTGATCACGAAGCGCGTTTTAGCACCGCAGGCTGAATCTCCCAAACTCCACAAAGTATTGGCGCAAGCGGGTTTGGGTTCCAGGTTGGAAATGGAGCAACTGATTTTGGAAGGTCGAATATCAGTTAACAACGAGCCTGCACACATTGGTCAACGCATACAGTTTGGTGATCAGGTTAAGGTCAATGGCAGACCCTTGCGTGTTCGCATTGATCCACCGCCGCCACGCGTCATCGCCTACCACAAGCCTGCCGGCGAGATTGTGACCCATGACGATCCCAAAAACAGGCCTACCGTTTTCAGAAAATTACCGCGCCTGCAACAAGGTAAGTGGCAGTCTGTGGGGCGCCTCGACTTGAACACGGAAGGCCTGTTGTTGTTTACGACATCTGGCGAATTGGCCAACCGCTTGATGCACCCTCGATTTGGTCTTGAACGTGAATATGTGGTTCGAGTCTTGGGTGCCTTGAGCAACGAAGAAAAACAAAAATTGCTGGACGGCGTCATGCTTGACGATGGCATGGCCCAATTTGGTTCCATTGAGAACGGCGGCGGAGAGGGTTCCAATTGTTGGTACCGCGTCACCATTTCTGAAGGCCGAAACCGCGAGGTTCGCCGAATGATGGAGGCTGTGGGTCACGCGGTCAGTCGCCTGATTCGAATTCGTTATGGGGCCATGGTTTTGCCTCACGGACTTCGACGAAGCACCTTTATGGAGCTAGACGATGCTGACATCAGGGCTCTGACAAGCGCTGCCTATCAAGCAGAAAGTAAGATGTTTCGCGCCGATGGTGCGAGCGATTCAGTTGTTCGTCCCCAAGATCGACAATCTCAGAATCCTCGCAACCGAGCTTTTAGCGCCAAGAAATCAAACGCGAACAAGCCGGCCCAAGTTCGCGGCAAAGAGTCTAGCCAACCCGATCCCATGAAAACATCAGTGGGTTACATCGGTCTGGACAGTTTGAGCCGTCAACGAAAATCTCAGGCGCCTGGCGGGAGGTCAGGGGGGCCTCGTCGCAATGGCGGTCGTACTCGATGAGCTTTATGCTTGCGAAGGTTTGCAAATCCTTTTCTCCTCTGGGGAAACGCCTGCCTCGAGTTAGAATAGTCGACTTGCCAAAGCGCAATTTGTTTCATACGTTTGTCTAAACGACCCCTTTTTTAAATGAGAACCTAGGAATATCAGAATGGCCATTGAACGCACACTCTCCATCATCAAGCCAGACGCCGTTGCTAAAAACGTCATTGGCCAAATTTATGCGCGCTTTGAAGCAGCAGGCCTCAAAGTAGTGGCTTCCAGAATGGCCCACCTGTCACGCGGTGAAGCCGAGGCTTTTTATGCGGTTCACAAAGAGCGTCCTTTCTTCAAAGACTTGGTCGAATTCATGATTTCGGGTCCTGTCATGATTCAAGCCCTCGAAGGCGAAGGCGCTATCTTAAAAAATCGCGACCTGATGGGCGCTACAGATCCTAAAAAAGCAGCCCCAGGCACCATCCGCGCTGATTTTGCAGACAGCATCGATGCCAATGCGGTTCACGGCTCAGATGCCGCCGAAACAGCTGCAGCAGAAATTGCATTCTTCTTTGCCGGCATGAATGTTTTCTCACGCTGAGTGAGAATCATCTTCTACTGATCACGTTCACTCCCGTCGTCCATCGACTGTTGTATGACGGCCAACCTTCTCGAATTTGATCTTGAAGGTTTGGCCGTTTTTTGTGAGGGCTTGGGTGAAAAACGTTTTCGAGCCACCCAATTGTTCAGATGGATTCACCAAAGGGGCATCTCTCAATTCGATGACATGACCGATTTGGCAAAGTCCCTTCGCGACAAGTTAAAAGTGCATGCACATGTTGTAGCTTTGCCCATTTTGTCGCAGCAAATTTCCAAAGATGGCACCATTAAATGGCTCTTTGATGTTGGCGCTGGCGATGCCATTGAAACTGTTTTTATCCCAGAAGACGATCGCGGTACCTTGTGCATTTCCTCGCAAGCAGGCTGTGCCGTTGGCTGCCGTTTTTGCTCTACTGGCCATCAAGGTTTTAGCCGCAATCTCAACACCGCAGAAATCTTGGCCCAAATTTGGTTTGCTGAACATTTTTTGCGCAAACATCTTCAGCAAGACACCCGTATCATTTCTAACGTTGTCTTCATGGGCATGGGCGAGCCCCTCCAAAATTACAGCGCTGTACTACCTGCTTTGCGCGCCATGCTTGACGATCATGCGTATGGCTTGTCACGAAGAAGGCTGACTGTATCCACTTCTGGTGTTGTCCCTTTTATGTCGCGTTTGGCAAATGACTGTGCTGTGGCGCTTGCGGTTTCTTTGCACGCGCCGACCGATGCTTTGCGAGACAATCTGGTTCCTCTCAACCGTAAATACCCTCTTCAAGAATTGTTGACCGAATGCACTCGCTATTTGGCCAAGGCACCAAGAGATTTCATCACTTTCGAATACTGCATGCTGAAAGGCGTTAACGATCAAAGCTCTCATGCGCACGAGTTGGTTCGTCTGATTCGTCAACATGCTGCTGAAGGTTTGCGTTGCAAATTCAACCTCATTCCTTTCAATCCCTTCAAAGAGTCTGGGTTGAGCAAATCAGACGCTGACAGCGTTGAACAATTTGCCAACATCCTCATTCAGGCAGGCTTTGTTACCACGGTCCGAAAAACCCGTGGTGACGACATTGATGCAGCCTGTGGCCAATTGGCCGGCGACGTGATGGACAGAACCAATGTAGGCAAGCGCATGGCCCAATTGGCTTCCAGCACTTCTGACGCCCCCCAAGAGGCGGTCGCAGTTCAGTGGTTTTCCGCCAAACCCAGAGCGCCATCCGGCCACGCCTGATGCGTCTTTTTCAATCATCGGCCCCGCACGCGTGGGGTCGCTGGATTGCTTTCTTACTTGTGACTTCAATGTTCACTCATTGGCCTTCAGCAACCAGTGCCATGCTCAAAACCAATGAATCTTCAGACGACATTTCAAAACGAGTCCAAACCAGACTGGCCTTGGCCAACGCATATTTTCAGGCCGGTATGAGCACCATTGCTTTTGAGGAAGTTGACAAAGCCCTGGTGCTTGCGCCTCGTTCCTCGGTGGCCTTGTCATTCAAAGCCATCCTGTACCAACAGCAACTTAAATTTGATTTGGCAGAAAGTCATTTCAATCGAGCCACAGAGTTGGCGCCTGACTCCCCCGAAATAGCGCATGATTTTGGTGTTTTTTTATGCCAAATGGGTCGTTTTGACTTGTCTTTTGCAAAATTTGAAACAGCGGTAAAGCAATCCATGGGGCTGCCGAGGGACAAAACTGAATGGGTTTGGGGTCAATGCTTGCTTAAAATTGACCACCTGGCCGAGGCCAACGAGCACATGTCTCAGGCGTTGGAGCGTCAACCCGAGTTCTTCTTGATTGGCGAGCCGCTGATTGCGGTCAAAATGGCACTTCACAGGTTCGCAGAAGCTGAGAAAATTACAGATAAGCTCAATGATTCTCCCTCTGTCAGTGCACAATCGCTGTGGTTGGGTATTCAACTTGCAGAACGCCTTCAAAAACCAGACAAAAAGAAACAATGGGCCAAAATGCTAGGACAATTATTTCCGACATCAAAGCAATGGCAACAACACCAAGATGGACAACTTCATGAGTGATCATTTGCCCGAGGCAAGCTTGACCGAAATGAAACCTACAGCGGGAGGCTTGATCAAGGCTGCCCGCGAAAAGGCCGGCATTCATTTGGGTATTTTGTCTGTGAACTTGAAAGTCAGTGTTCGCCAATTGGAAGCCCTGGAGGCCAATCAATTTGATTTATTGTCAGAACCCGTTTTTGCCAGAGGTTTGGCTGCCAAAGTATGCCGTTCAGTCAATCTCGATCCTGAATCCGTTCTGGCATTAATGCCCGTTGCCGGCAATGGTTTGAAACCACTGCGCCTTATTGGTGCTGAGCAGGGTGACCATTTTGCATCTCAGATTCTCAAGCAACGAGCCTCATCTGGTTCGCCCAAATGGGGCGGATCCAAACTTTGGCTTGTCACTGCGTTTGTATTGCTCAGCCTGTATGGGCTCGGTATTTATTCTGACAAATTGTCCAGTCTGTTCTCTTTGGCCAGCCCAGCGTCTACTGAAGTTGCGCCTATTTTCCCGCCTGCCTCCGAAACAACCCAACCAGAAAACACGCAAACTGAGCTTCCCAAAGCCATGGTCTATGAAAGCACCGAAGACCCTCTTTTAAAGTCCACTCCCCCCACACCCTTGAATCCATCTGTAGCAACGATGCCTGAGGTCAGAAAATGAATCAAGTCCAAGCCATTCCATCCGCAGCGCCATTGGCTCGCCGCAGTCTTCAAGCCAGCGTGGCTTGGGGTCATCGAGTTGTCACCATCGGCGGTGCCGCCCCTGTTCGAGTTCAGTCCATGACCAACACCGATACCGTTGATGTCATCGGCACGGCCATTCAAGTGAAGGAGTTGGCTTTGGCTGGCTCCGAGTTGGTCCGGATCACTGTCAATACGCCAGAGGCGGCCGAAGCTGTGCCCCACATTCGTGACCAATTGGACAAAATGGGCATTGATGTGCCCCTCATTGGCGACTTTCATTACAACGGTCACAGACTCTTAAATGACCATCCGGCTTGTGCGCAGGCACTTTCAAAATACAGAATCAACCCTGGCAATGTGGGCAAAGGCGATAAACACGATCTTCAATTTGGTCAAATGATTGAAGCCGCTTTGCTTTGGGACAAGCCCATTCGAATTGGCGTCAATTGGGGCAGCTTAGATCAAGAATTATTGGCCGAGTTGATGGATCAAAACAGTCAACGTGCCGTACCTTGGGAGTCAAGACAAGTAATGTACGAAGCCCTCATCACCTCGGCCATTACCTCGGCCAACAAAGCCCACGAAATGGGCATGCGTCGGTCGCAAATTATGTTGTCGTGCAAAGTGTCTGGCGTTCAAGACCTGATTGCTGTCTATCGTGAGTTGGGCAAACGAACAGATTACCCGCTTCATTTAGGACTCACAGAAGCAGGCATGGGCACCAAGGGAACCGTTGCATCGGCCACTGCGCTGTCGATTTTGCTACAAGAAGGCATTGGCGACACTATTCGAGTTTCTCTCACGCCCCAGCCGGGTGAGTCCAGAACCCAAGAGGTGGTCATTGCGTCCGAAATATTGCAGTCATTGGGCTTGCGTATTTTTGTGCCCAGCGTCACGGCTTGCCCGGGTTGCGGCCGCACCACCAGCAGCACCTTCCAAGAGTTGGCCAAACAAATTGATGATTTCCTGCGTGCCCAAATGCCTGTATGGCGCAGCCAATACCCTGGTGTCGAAAATTTGAAATTGGCCGTCATGGGATGCATCGTGAACGGGCCTGGTGAAAGTAAACATGCTGACATTGGCATCAGCTTGCCAGGCACCGGTGAGGCGCCTGCCGCACCGGTCTTTATTGACGGGGAGAAAAGGCTCACCTTGCGCGGCGACAACATTGCGCAAGAATTCCAAGTGTTGGTAGAAGACTATATTGAAAAGCGGTTTGGCAACGTCCAACAAACTGCTTAAAGCTTGTTGCTTCAAAACAATGCTTTCGAATCCTATTTTTGAATCGATCTGATACCGCCGCAGGCATGTCCTGACAATACAATTTTTATGTCCGAAAACAACACACAAGAAAAACAGCTCAAACCAGCGCCGCTGAAAAAGATTGTCGCCATCAAAGGAATGAATGATATTTTGCCCCCCGAATCGGGCAAGTGGGAGTGGCTTGAGGGCATTGTCAGAACCCTGATGGCCAGCTACGCCTATCAAAATATCCGAACCCCCATCGTCGAGCCTACAGCCCTGTTTGTTCGCGGGCTGGGAGAGGTGACTGACATCGTCGAAAAGGAAATGTATTCCTTCGAAGACCGCCTGAATGGCGATGCTTTAACGCTGCGTCCCGAAAGCACGGCCGGCGTTGTGCGAGCCGTTGTTGAGCACAACATGCTTTATGAAGGCGGTAAACGCTTGTATTACATGGGCCCGATGTTTCGACATGAGCGTCCGCAACGAGGGCGTTACCGACAGTTTCATCAAATTGGCGCAGAAGTACTAGGTTTCAATGGCCCCGAAATTGATGCCGAGGCCATTTTATTGGCTTACGATTTGTGGCAAGCCATTGGCCTCAAAGATGTTCGGCTTGAATTGAACAGTTTGGGGCAACCGCCTGAGCGCCTTGCTCACAGAGCCGCGCTCATTGCCTATTTTGAACATCACATGCAGACTTTGGATGAAGAAGCCAAGCGTCGTCTCTATACCAATCCCTTGCGTATTTTGGACACTAAAAATCCTGCCATGAAAGAGCTGGTCGATGCTGCGCCTAAGCTAATGGATTTCTTAGGCGATGCTTCATTGGCGCATTTCAATGAATTGCGCCGCATTTTGGACGCCAATGGCGTGGCTTACACACTCAATCCAAGGCTCGTTCGCGGCATGGATTACTACAACCTCACGGTATTTGAATTCATCACCCACCAATGGGGTGATCAGGGCATTGCCATTTGTGGTGGCGGCCGATATGACTACTTGATTGAGCAAGTGGGGGGCAAGCCGGCCCCCGCCGTAGGTTGGGCTTTGGGTGTCGAGCGGGTGCTGTCCTTGCTAGAAGAGCAGGGTGCAGCGTTGCCCAAAACGTCGCCACACGCCTATGCCATCATTCCAGAAGCTCAAAGTTTGCCCTTGGTTTTAGGCTGCCTGCGACAGCTCAGGGCTTTGGGTGTCAATGTCCAAATGCATGCTGGTACGGGGGAGTCCATTGGCAGTATGAAAAACCAGTTTAAGAAAGCCGATCTCAGTGGTGCTCAATTTGCCTTGATTTTTGGCCCAGACGAACTGGCACGTCGTCAAGTTTCGGTCAAGTCATTGCGTGACGGCGGAGGTGCTCAACGAACAGAATCGATCGATCAGATCGAGTCGTGGGCGAACAGCCTACAATCCACCCCTTGATTAGAAGCACAACATGGCCACACATCTCGATTTAGAAGAACAAGAGCAACTTGATGAAATCAAGCACTTTTGGAAGCAATACGGCAACGCCATCACTTGGTTGATCATTGTGGTGCTGGGCGCCTATGCCGCTTGGAACGGTTACCAATATTGGCAGCGTCAACAGTCGACCAAGGCTGCTGCACTGTTTGACGAAGTGGAGCGCTCAGTGTCGGGTGGCGATACTGCCAAATTAGAACGGGCTTTCAACGACATGAAAGAGCGTTTCCCATCGACGCACTATGCAGCACAATCAGCTTTGTTGGCTGCGCAAGTTTTTCAAACCGCCGAAAAGTGGGACGCTGCAAGCAATGCCTTAAAGTGGGCCAGCGACAATGCCTCCGATACGGCAAGTGCTCAACTGGCTCGATTGAGATTGGCCAATTTGCAGATTCAGCAAAAAGCCTTTGATGCTGCAATTCAGACACTTTCCAAATCCTTCACGCCTGCGTTTGCAGGTCTGGCGGCGGACATTCAAGGTGATGTTTACATGGCTCAAAACAAGACCGCTGAGGCCGTCAAAGCCTACACCGATGCCTATGCCAAGTTGGAAGCGTCCAACGAATACCGTCGATTGGTATTGGCCAAACTGAACGTATTGGGTGTCGACCCCACGCCTGAGAAGGGTGCCGCCAAATGATGAATTTCCCTTCAATTCAGCGCAGCATGGGCTTCAAAAAATGGACTCACGTGGTTTTGCTATTGTCCTTGTTGACTTTGGCTGGATGCTCTAGCACCCCCGAAAAACCTGCGCCAACAGCCTTGTCAGATTTTCAAGCCAAATGGGTCATTGGCAAAGCTTGGACTGCACAATTAGGTGCAGTTTCAAGCCCGCTCACAGCCCATGTGTCAGCAGGGCGTTTGGCCTTGGTGAGCAATAACGGTCTGGTCAGCGTCTTAAATTCAGAGTCGGGTGCACTTGAATGGCAACTTGCGCTGAACAAACCCATGACTGCTGGCATAGGAGGTGATGGTGTTCGTTATGCCGTGATCACACAGGCCAATGAATTATTGGTCATGTCCCAAGGCAAGGAAATTTGGAAGTCTAATTTGCCTGCTTTGTCTTTGACCTCGCCTTTGGTGGCGGGTGGTCGTGTATTTGTACTGACCTCGGACCGAACCGTGCTGGCCTTTGATGGCGCGACAGGTCAAAAGCTCTGGAGCCAACAAAAATCAGGTGATCCATTGGTCTTAAAACAAGCCGGTATTTTGACCACATTTCAAGAGAATTTGTTGGTTGGATTGTCGGGCCGACTGGTGGCCATGAACCCTGCCAATGGTCTCAGCCGATGGGACGTGGCGATCGGCTCATCACGTGGCACCAATGAAGTTGAAAGATTGGTCGATCTGGTTCAGGGTGTTTCCAGATTCAATCAAGTGGTTTGTGCGCGTGCTTACCAAACGGCGGTCACCTGTGTAGATGCGGTCAAGGGGTCCAACCTCTGGACTCGATCGGCACAAGGCCATGTGGGCATTGCAGGCAATGACAGCTTGGTGTTTGGCTCTGAATCGGATGGCAAGTTGGTGGCATGGCAACGCAGCAATGGCCAAGTCGCTTGGCAAAAAGACAGCTTCCGCTATCGTGGGCTTACAGCCCCTGCTTGGGCCGATGACCAATTGGTTTTGGGAGATGAACTGGGTTGGGCACATTGGATTGACCCCACCAACGGTCTGACCCTTGCCCGAACATTGGTTGATGCATCAGGCTTGGCCATGGCACCCTTGCGTGTCGGAAAAAATTGGGTTTTTGTCGCTAAAAATGGTTTGATCCAAGCCTTGCGCGCCGAATAAAATTCAACTGAAAGAACTTTGTGAAACCCGTGCTGGCCTTGGTCGGACGCCCCAATGTGGGCAAATCCACCTTATTTAACCGACTGACCAAAAGTCGCGATGCCATCGTGGCCGACTTTGCTGGACTCACAAGGGATCGACATTATGGGCAAGGCCGTCAAGGCCGATATGAGTACATCGTGATTGATACAGGCGGATTTGAGCCTGACGCGCACGAAGGTATCTACAAAGAAATGGCAAAGCAAACGCAGCAAGCAGTGGCCGAGGCTGATGTGGTTGTTTTTGTGGTGGATGCAAGAGCCGGTGTGTCAGCGCAAGACCACGACATTGCCAAATACCTCAGACGCATTGGCAAACCCTGTTTGCTAGTGGCCAACAAGGCCGAGGGTATGCAAGAGGGCGTACAGATCAGCGAGTTTTACGAGCTCGGTTTGGGCGAGGTGATTGCTGTCTCCGCGGCGCACGGTCAAGGCACTAGAGGATTGGTTGAATTCGCCTTAGACCCACTCATGTTGCCTGAAGACGACGATGGCCCAGAGACCGATCCAACAGTGGTGAAGTTGGCTGTGGCAGGCCGGCCCAATGTGGGCAAATCAACATTGATCAACACCTGGTTGGGTGAAGAGCGTTTGGTGGCCTTTGACATGCCTGGCACCACACGAGACGCCATCACAGTGCCCTTTGAAAAAGGGGGGCAGAAGTTTGAACTGATTGACACTGCTGGGTTAAGGCGCAAGGGCCGGGTGTTTGAGGCCATTGAAAAGTTTTCAGTGGTGAAAACATTGCAGGCCATTGAGTCGGCCAATGTGGTGTTGCTGCTGCTCGATGCCACTCAAGGCGTGACCGATCAAGATGCCCACATCGCTGGCTTTATTTTGGACAGCGGCCGAGCGGTGGTGCTTGCTGTGAACAAATGGGATGCGGTGGACGAGTATCAAAGGGAGCTGGTTCAGCGTTCGATTGAAACCCGCTTGCCTTTTCTGAAGTTTGCTAATTTGCACACCATTTCCGCCAAAAAAAGACAGGGATTGGGTCCCGTATGGAAATCCATTACCCAAGCCCATCAGTCTGCCATGATCAAAATGACCACGCCAGTTCTAACGCGCTTGCTGTTGGAGTCAACTCAATTTCAAAGTCCGCAGCGGGGCGGCATGTTCCGTCCTAAGCTGAGATACGCGCACCAAGGCGGCATGAACCCGCCGGTCATTGTGATCCATGGCAACTCTCTTGAGCACGTGACTGAAACCTACAAGCGATACCTTGAAGGACGTTTTAGGAAGGCATTTGATTTGTCCGGTACGCCCTTGCGGATTGAGATGAAGACCTCTGAAAATCCTTACGCCAACAAAGATTAGGCTCATTTTTGGGGGGATTTGAATCCCTCCAAGTTTGACTCCCTTGCCCAATGTGTTAAGGTAAAACCCTTAATTTAATTCAGAACACGGAGAATATCGTGAACAACAAAGGGCAACTTTTGCAAGATCCCTTCCTCAACGCCTTACGTCGTGAGCATGTCCCAGTTTCCATTTATTTGGTCAACGGCATCAAACTTCAAGGCCAAATTGAATCCTTCGACCAATATGTGGTGTTGCTCAGAAACACCGTGACGCAAATGGTTTACAAACACGCCATTTCCACCATTGTCCCGGGCCGTGCTGTCAACCTCACAGGGTCTGATGAGCCAGAGCCAACAGAACCCTGAACCTCTCTCTTGACGAGCGATTTGGATGTTGTAACGCCGGCCTTGTTGGTGGGCGTCGATTTTGGTTTGCCACATTTCGATGGCGAATTAGATGAACTCGGCCAGTTGGCACTGACGGCCGGTTTAAAACCAGTGGCCAAAGTCACCTGCAAGCGAAAAGCACCCGATGCGGCTCTTTTTGTAGGTTCAGGAAAAGCCGATGAAATCAAATTCATGGCCGAGCAAATGGGCGCCAAGGAAATTCTGTTTGATCAGTCGCTCAGTCCGGCACAACAGCGCAATTTAGAACGGCACATGGGAATGCCTGTGAATGACAGGACTCTTCTGATTTTGGAGATTTTCGCGCAACGCGCACGAAGTCACGACGGTAAACTTCAAAATCAGAA